>ERZ1673962.5-NODE-5-length-210231-cov-45.039995_pt1 | contig 210231 bp, 182 predicted proteins | sample MGYA00580188_ERZ1673962 | MGnify/ENA primary metagenome ERZ1673962 (study PRJEB41334, sample SAMN05608104) | rock metagenome | biome: terrestrial subsurface; feature: shale formation; material: shale | place: USA: Pennsylvania ...
CAGTCTGAGCGCTGCAAACGCGTAGAACCGAATTGATCATCGGTTCCTTAAAGGCTATACAAAACATCGAGTTACGGGATTTTTTCGGTTGATGTTTACTTGCTTGAGCCGCGAGGCACAGACAAATCCCGCACAGGCATTAGCCCGCGCTGAGGCAGATAGCCTGTATCGGCCTGTCAGTCATCAAGTTGAGCACATGAGTGACATCGGCCCATGACATCATGGATCTCAGTCGTGCCTGGCGCAGACCCCTCGCGTGTACGCACCGGACTCACGCGCTAGAATGGGGTGCTGCAAGCGCCTTGCCCGTGTGACTCACACGCGGCCGCATTCTCGTTGTTCCTATCCCGGAGATTCACATGTCCGCTTCTTCTCTCGTACTGGCCAGTGGCAATGCCGGCAAGCTACGTGAATTTTCCCACCTGCTCGCACCGCTGGGGATCGAACCGATGCCTCAAGGGCAGCTGGGAGTGAGTGACGCCGAAGAGACAGGGCTGACCTTCGTCGAGAATGCGTTGATCAAGGCGCGCCACGCCGCAGAGGTCACCGGCTTGCCGGCATTGGCCGATGATTCCGGGATCGAAGTCGATGCGCTGGGCGGGGAGCCGGGCATCTATTCCGCACGCTTTGCCGCGCGGCGTCAGCAAGGTAGCGGTGATGGTGACAACAACGCCGCCCTGTTGGCAGCGCTTGAGGGCGTGCCTGAGCAAGCGCGTACGGCGCGCTACTGGTGCGTGCTCGTCTATCTGCGCCATGCGGCAGACCCGGTGCCGATCATCGTTCAGGCCAGTTGGGAGGGGCGTGTCCTTGACGCGCCTCAGGGCGAGGGTGGCTTCGGCTATGACCCGCTTTTCTGGCTGCCGGAGCATGGCATGACCGCCGCCGCCCTGGATGCCGAGACCAAGAACCGTCTCAGCCACCGGGGACGTGCGATGCAGCAGTTGCTCGAGGCGCTTGCCGCGCAGAGCGGTCAGGCGTGATGTCCGCCGCGAACCTGCCGCCTCTGTCGCTCTATATTCACGTGCCGTGGTGCGTGCGCAAGTGCCCCTACTGTGACTTCAACTCCCACGGGGTCGGGCGTGATGCCGGCTTGCCTGAAGAGGAATACATCACGGCACTGCTGGCCGATCTCGATCAGGACCTGCAGTTGCTGCAGGGCCAGCCCGAGCGTGAATTGCACAGCATCTTCATCGGCGGCGGCACGCCGAGTCTGCTGAGCGGGGCGGCTTACCAGCGACTGTTCGATGGCCTGCGGGCGCGCATGACGTTCTCTGCCGATTGCGAGGTCACGCTGGAGGCCAACCCCGGCACGCTGGAGCAGGGCCGCTTTGCCGCCTATCGTGCCGCCGGCATCAATCGCTTGTCATTGGGCGTGCAGACCTTCCAGCCGGAGCAGCTTGAGGTGCTGGGGCGCATCCACTCCGCTGAAGAAGCCGGGCGCGCGGTGGCCAGCGCACGGGCGGCGGGCTTCGACAATTTCAATATCGATCTGATGCATGGCCTGCCGGGCCAGACATTGGAGACGGCGCTGGATGATATCCGGCGTGCCCTGGCACTCAAGCCGACCCATCTGTCCTGGTATCAATTGACGCTGGAGCCGAATACCGAGTTCTATTCGCGCCCGCCGGTACTGCCGGAAGATGATCTGCTGTGGGATATCCAGGATCACGGTCACGCCGAGCTGGAGGCTGCCGGTTTCCGTCGCTACGAGATTTCCGCCTATGCCCTTGAAGGGCGCAGCGCGCGTCATAACCTCAATTACTGGAAATTCGGTGATTACCTGGGCATCGGAGCGGGCGCGCACGGCAAGTTGACGTTGTTGAAGACCGACTCGGCAGGGAACTTGAACGGCGAGTTGCAACTCCAACGCCGTTGGAAAAGTCGTCAGCCTGAAGCGTACTTGCGCAGGATGCAGGACCCTCGCGGGTTCGTGGCGGGTCAGCAGGAAATTGACCGCGATGAGCTGGCATTGGAGTTCATGATGAATGCACTGCGCTTGACCGGGGGTGTCAGCTTCGAGGATCTGCGTCGCACGACCGGGCTGGATCGCGAGGCATTGGAGCCGGGCCTGAGCCAGGCGCGCGCGCGCGGGCTCATCGTTGAGGATGACGTGCTGTTGCGCGCCACGCCGCAGGGCTTATTGTTCCTCAATGACCTGCTGGCCATGTTCGACACCTGATTGATCAGGCATTATCGGAGGCATGACGATTATTTGCGCAATTGTCGTCTTGCCTTTAATGAGTGTGTAGATAGGGAGCGTTACCATGAAGAAGTCTGTACTCCTGGCCCTGCCGTTGGCAGCCGCCGTCGCGATGGCGGGTTGTTCCACGACCAACCCGTATACCAATGAGCAGCAGACCTCCAGTGCGGCGAAGGGTGCCGGCATCGGCGCGGTCGTCGGCGCAATCGCCGGGGCGACCAAGAGTGGTAACCATCGTCTCGACAAGGCGCTGATCGGCGCCGCTGCGGGTGCCGCCGCGGGCGGTGGTATCGGCTATTACATGGATGTTCAGGAAGCCAAGCTGCGCGATCAGCTGCAGGGCACCGGTGTCAGCGTGACCCGTGTCGGCGACCAGATCATCCTCAACATGCCGTCCAACGTCACCTTCGGCTCCGACTCCAGCACCCTGTCCGGCCAGATCCAGCCGGTCATGGACGGCGTCATCACCGTGCTCAAGGAATACGACGAGACTCGCGTCAACATCGCGGGCTATACCGATTCCACCGGTGCCAGCAACTACAATCAGAATCTGTCCGAGCTGCGTGCCCAGGCTGTCGGCAACTATCTGGCCAGTGGTGGCATCGCCTTCAACCGTCTGAACATGCGCGGTTATGGTGAAGCCAGCCCTGTGGCATCCAACGACACCGCCTCCGGGCGCGCCCAGAACCGTCGCGTCGAGATCACGTTGACGCCGATGGAAAGCTGAGCCCCATCAGCTGTCATGGCGACATGACGGTGAATGACCACGAGGCCTGCGCATTTGCGTGGGCCTCGTTGCTTGGCAAGCACGGCTTTTGGGGTGACAAGTGATCATCTCTGCTATCCTTCAGCCCCTTCGGCGGCCTTGTCTGGTTTTCCTCTCGTCGCCGCCCCCCGATTTCTATCTGCTGCCTCGCTGGATGTGGCAGATATCGCCGTATCAAGGAGGCGCTCTTGCTCGCCTATCAGCACGCCTATCACGCTGGCAATTTTGCCGACCTGCACAAGCACCTGCTCGCCACCACCCTGGCCGAGCAGCTATTACGTAAAGAATCTCCCGTTACGTTTATCGACACTCACGCCGGTCGTGGCTGGTATCCGCTGGCGGCCCGCGAGACGGAACAGCTGCGCGAATACGAGCAGGGCGTTCTGCCGTTGTGGCAGGTGCGTGATCGCTGGTTGACCGATGCGGGTGAGCCGAAGTCCCCGTCAGCTGACAAGCCGCTGGCTCGCTGGCTGGCACGGCTGGCGGACATGCAGCCGGATGCCGCCAAGGGCAGCGCCAGCGAGTTGAGCGTCTATCCCGGTTCGCCCTGGTGGCTGAGCCAGTCGCTGCGCCGCGGCGATCGCCTGTTGGCCTATGAGCTGCATCCGGGCGAGATCTACCACTTCGATCAGGCCCCGGTGCAGCGTGACAGCCTCGGCAAGGTCATGCGTCGTCAGCAGGATGGTCTGTCCGGTCTGTTGGCGGCCGTGCCGGTCACCACGCCGCGCGTCGCCGTGCTGATCGACCCCAGCTATGAGCTGAAGAATGATTACCGTGATGTCGCCGAAGTCGTGGTCGAGACCCTGCGCAAGTCACGTCATGCCACCATCATGATCTGGTATCCGCTGCTGCCGGCGGGTCGTCAGCATGATCTGCTCGAGCGTCTCAAGAAGCATTCGCCGGCACCGATGTGGCGCAGTGAGCTGACGATCGATTCGCCGGAAGGCGAGCACGGCATGTACGGCTCCGGCATGCTGGTGATCAACCCGCCGTGGCAGTTCGATCGTCAGTTCTCCACCGCCATGCAGGAAGTGGTCGAGGTGCTCAAGGGCGCGCTGCCGGCTCCGCAGTCGGTTGCCGTCGAGCACAAGGGCCTGTGGTGGCTGTCGGAGGAAGCCGCCCGCGAACGCAACGAGCCCAAGCCGATGCCGCGTGAGCGCCTGCTGTCGCTGCGCAAGCTCAACCAGAAGGTCAAGCGCGACAGCGATGTCGAGGTGACCCAGGCCAAGCCCAAGCGCGAGAAGCTCAAGCGTGGTGAAGGCTGGGCCAAGCCTCGCGTGCGCAATGACAGTGCGACGCCCAAGGCCAAGGGCAAGCGCCATTCCGCGACTGCCAAGCCCAAGACCAGCATCAAGGCGCAGGTCAAGGATGAGGTGCATGGGCATTCCGCGCCGAGCCAGAAGCGAGTCAGCGAGAAGCCTGCCGAGCGCAAGTCGACGGCCGCTGTCGAGCCGACTCGTCCGCGTGGCAAGGGTGAGACGGCTGGCAAGGGGGCAGGCAAGGACTCTGCCAGCTGGAGCGACTGGTCCTCCAGCGTGCCGGGCAAGGGCCGCCGCGAAGGTTCCACGCGGGTCAGCATGCGCAGCACGCCGGCGATCGGTCGTGATGGTCAGGTCAACCCGAACAGCACGACCAAACTGCCCAGAAAGTACGCGGCCAAGCAGCGTCCTGAAGACAACAAGGATGTCGGCAAGCCGCTGGATGCGCGTGAAGCGCGTGCCCTGCGTGAGAAGCAGGAAAGCAATGCCATGAGAGGCAAGGCTGCCAAGGGCGGCGCCAGCAAGGAAAGCTCTAGCAAGTCAGCAGCTGGCAAGACGAATTCAGGCAAGTCAGCGCCTGGCAAGGACAGCTCTGGCAAGACTCAGAGCAACAAGCCACGCGGCCCGCGCAAGCCGTGATGACAGGTGTGAATGCAGAACGCTGAGTGCCATATCATGAGCTCGGACTGACAACGCCCCCATAGGCCATGCCTGTGGGGGCGTTTCATTGTGGGGCGTCTAGATCGCGGGGCCGCTTGCATCGTGGGGCGTTTGTATTGTGGTGACCAGTGGCCTGATCAGTGCGCGATGTCTTCTCGCCATAACCGCCGATAGAGGCCGGGTTCTGTCATCAGGGCATCGTGGGCCCCCAGCTGGGTGATGCGGCCCTGTTCCAGCACCAGCAGGCGGTCCGCATCGCGCACCGTGGCAAGCCGGTGTGCCACCACGATCAAGGTCACTTCCCCGCGCAGTTCATGCAGCGCCTGCTGCAACAGGGCTTCGGTATGGCTGTCGATGCTGGCGGTGGCCTCATCCAGCAACAGCACGCGTGGTGTCGTGACCAGTGCGCGTCCGAGCGCCAGCAATTGGCGCTCACCCGTGGAGAGACTGAGGCCGCGCTCGCCCAGCAAGGTGTCGAGCCCCAGCGGCAGACTATCGACCAGCGGCGTCAGATGCGCTTTGTGCAGGACCCGTGACAGGTGCTGCTGACTGATCTCACGCCCCAGCAGCAGGTTGTCGCGCAGTGTCGTGGCACGGATGAAGGGCTCCTGCGGGACGACGGCTATCGCGGTAGCGCGTTGTTGAGCCGACCACTCCATCAGCGGACGACCATCCAGCAGCAGCTGAGACGCCGGGGCAGGGCGCTGCCCGCTGAGCAGATCGAGCAGGGTGGACTTGCCGCTGCCCGTCGGGCCGACCACGCCGAGAAACTCACCGCTCTCGATGGCAAGCGTCAGTCCATTGAGGGCCGGACCCTCCGCACCCTGATGGCGGAAACTCAGCTGCTCGAGCTGATAGTGACCACTCGCTATCACGGCATTGTCCGTGTGCCCACTTGTGGCTGCCTTCGCGGCGCGCGTGTCTGGCTCAGGCGTCTCGCGTGGCCGGTCCAGCACCTCTTCCAGCCGGCCAGTCGCCACCAGCGCCGACTGGAAGACCTGCAGTCGCTGCGTGATCTGGATCAGGGGCTCGCTGATGCGCCCCAGCCAGGCAATGAACGCGTAGAGCACCCCCAGTTCCGCACCGCCCCCCAGTTCGCGCAGCCCGAATACGGCGACCAGCGAGAGCGTGATCAGCATCGCCATCAGGTCGATGGCCGAACGCAACAGCAGCCCCGACACACGCACCGTGCGCATCCGCGCCTGATACTGGGAGACGTTGAGGTGGTGATAGCGCTGACTGAAGCGTTCGGTCTGGTCGCTTGCCTGCAGCACACTCATGCCGCCGATCGCCTCGGCGATCCTGGCATTCTGCAAGGCACGCAGGCGGCGCACCTCGCGTGCAGCGCGCCCGGAGAAGCGCTGATACAGCCAGATCATGCCGATGGAGAGCGGCACCAGCGCCGTCGCGATCATTGCCAGGGTGCCATCCATCAGGGCCATCGCCGACAGGATGCCGATCAACAGCACCACATTGCCGATCAGTGTCGCCAGCACCCCGATATACAGCTCCTTGAGCGACTCGGTGTCGTTGGTCACGCGGGCCACCAATTCACCGGCGGCGATATTGTCGAGGGTCGATAGTGGTTGATGCAGCAGGTGTGTGAAGACTCGCTCACGGATATCGCGCACGCTGGCGAGGGCCAGACGGGCAAAGCGCAGCTGCTGGAAATAGCGTCCGGCGGCGGCGCCCAGCTGGGTGATCACGTAGATGGCCACCAATCCGGCCAGGGCCTCGGGAGCGAGGTTGCCGGGAATCAGGTAGTCATCCAGATAGCGCTGGGTCAGCCACGGGCCAAGCACATCCAGTACGGTCGCCGCGATAAGGATCAACAGCGCGCGCAGGACCTCTGCGCGGCGCCTGCCCAGCGGTTGCCAGAGCAATGCCAGCCGCCGTCGGCTGAGCAGGCGAGTGCCGCTGAGGGAGTCGGGGCGTGTCGCGGCGTCGTGGCTCATGAGCGCTCCGCCTTGGCATCGTCTTCGCGGTTGACCTGCTGGGCCTGCCAGAGGCGCCAGTAAGCGCCGCGGGCGGCCAGCAGGCCGGCGTGATCGCCCTGTTCCAGGATGCGCCCATCCTCGAGCACCAGAATCTGCTGGCAGGCCTGTACGGCAGACAGACGATGGGAATTGATGATCAGCGTGCGCTTGAGGCCGTGGTGATTGGGTTGCTGCAGGCGCGCGAGAGTCTTCAGCAGGGTGCGTTCGGTGACCTGGTCGACCGCCGACAGGGTATCGTCCAGCAGCAGGATCGGCGCCTCGCTGAGCAGGCTGCGTGCCAATGCCAGCCGCTGACGCTGGCCGCCGGAGAGCGTGATGCCTCGCTCACCCACCAGCGTCTCCAGCCCCTGGGGGAGGCGGCGCAGATCTTCCTCGAAGGCTGCCGCGCACAGCGCCTCTCGAATTCGCTCGTCGGAGGCCTCGGGGCAGGCGAGGGCGACATTGTCGGCTACCGAGAGCGCAAACAGGAACGGGTCCTGGGGGACCAGTGAGAACTGCCGGCGCCAGATAGATAGTGTGTACTCACTCGCTTCTCTGCCGCCGAGCGTCAGGACCCCTTGCTCAGGCGTCAGAGGCCAGCTGCGCGACAGCAGACGCAGCAAGGTGGACTTGCCACTGCCGGTCGCGCCGACGATCCCCAGGCTGCCCCCTGCCGCCACCTGCAGGGAGAGGGGGCCGAGGGCACGTTGCTGGCTGCCCGGATAGTTGAATTCATTGATCTCAAGGCGTAGTGAATGGTCACTGACCTCATCCAGAGTGCCGCTGTCCTCAAGGGCTTCTGGCGCGGCGTGGAAGGTGGCCAGCCGCCGTGCGGCTGCCGCGCCGCGCTGCAGGATATTCAGGCACCAGCCAAGCGCGAACATCGGCCAGATCAGCTGCGCCAGATAGAGCGTGAAGCTGGTCAGTTGGCCCAGGGTGATGGCGTCATCCAGATAGCGCCAGCTGCCCACGCCCAGCGTCAGCAGCGTCGCCGCCGAGAGCGCAATGAACACCACCGGATCAAAGGCCGCCTCCAGCTTCTGGACGCGATAATCGACGGCTTCGGCGGCGGCGGCACGCTGTGAGAATCTTGCGCCTTCATCCTCCAGCAAGGCATGGCTTCTGAGCATGCGAATGCCGGCGAAGGCTTCCTGGGTCTGGTCATTCAGGTCCGAGAAGCGCTCCAGCGATTCGCGGAAACGCTCTCCGATCCGTCGCGAGATACGTGCGAAGGCCCAGGCCATGAAGGGGAAGGGCAACAGGGCGAGCAGCGTCAGTGGTACATCGATGGCGATCAGCATGATGCCGAGCACCAGCACGAAGGTCATGGCGCCATCGACGCTGGACAGTACGCCTTCCGCGGCGGCCATCTCCACGGCATCGATGTCCTGACTGGCGTGCGCCATCAGGTCTCCGGTGCGGTGGCGCTGATAGAAGCCGGGGTCCAGGCGCGTCAGCTTGGCATGAAAGGCATCACGCTGCTCCGTCCCCAGCTGATAGGCGGTGCCGAACAGCGTCACGCGCCAGGCATAGCGCAGTGCATAGAGCGCGAGCCCCGCGCCTACCAGCCACAACAGGCGGCTCAGCAAGGCCTCGTGGTCGAGGCTGCCATCACGCAACGCATCGATGGTGGCGCCGATGGCCCACGGCAACAGCAGATTCAGCCCCGCGACCCCGATCAGGAACGCGATGGCCAGCAGATAGCGGGGCCAATGGCGGGTGAAGAAATCGAGCAGCAGGTGGCGCAATGGGGCCTCGGGGAGAGGCCCGGTGCTCAGTTCGGTGGCGGGGGCCGGCGGGGGAGAGGCGCTGGAGTCACGGGACTCGCGATGTGCATCCTGCGGTCTGTTCGATGTCGCGCGTCCCGCCATGTCGGCTCCCGGTCTGCCCCTGCCCGCCTCCGCCACTCGGAGGGGTCGGCAGAGGCAGTATAACGAGAGGGAGACAGCCAGACGCAAGCACTGTCGGCAAGAGAGCCCGCCTGCGGGCGGGAGTCAGCTCGGCGCGATCACTTCGGTGCGATCACTTGCCGATGCAGAAGCTGCCGAAGATTTCCCCGAGCAGGTCATCGGCAGAGAATTCACCGGTGATCTCGGACAACGCCATCTGGGCGGCGCGCAGGTCTTCGGCCAGCAGCTCGCCGGCACCGGCGCCATGCAGCTGGGCGTCGCCGTTGTCGAGAGACTCGCCAGCGCGCTCCAGCGCATCCAGGTGGCGGCGGCGGGCGCTGAAGCGACCCTCTGCCGTGCCGGTGAAGCCCATGATGTCCTTGAGGTGATCGCGCAGCGCATCGAGGCCCTGATTGTCGCGCGCCGAGATGCGCACCACGCTGGCCTGGTGGCGTGCCAGCTCGGCATCGCCATCCTGTGTTGCGGTGATGGCGGTCAGCCCCGGTGTCTCGCCGCTGGTGTCGATCTTGTTGCGGACCAGCGTCAGGCGGGACGGGTCCGGCAGGCGCGCGACGAATTCCGGCCAGATCTCCATCGGGTCCGTCGCCGAGGTGGTCGCGGCATCGACCAGCAGCAGGACGCGGTCCGCCTTCTCGATCTCGTCCCAGGCGCGCTGCACGCCGATGCGCTCGACGGCGTCCGGCGTGTCGCGCAGCCCGGCGGTATCGATGATATGCAGTGGCATGCCGTCGAGATGGATGTGCTCTCGCAGCACGTCGCGGGTGGTGCCTTCGATATCGGTGACGATGGCGGTGTCCTGCTCGGTCAGCGCATTGAGCAGGCTCGACTTGCCGGCATTCGGGCGGCCGGCGATCACCACCGTCATGCCCTCGCGCATCAGGGCGCCCTGGTTGGCAGCGGCTCGCACGCCCACCAGCTCGGCCTTGACTTCATCGAGGCGCGCCGCGACATGGCCGTCGGCCAGGAAGTCGATTTCCTCTTCGGGGAAGTCGATGGCGGCCTCGACGTAGATGCGCAGCTCGATCAGGCGCTGTACCAGCGCGCTGACGCGCGTCGAGAACTCGCCCTTGAGCGAGCGCAGCGCATTCTCGGCCGCCGCGCGTGAGCTGGCGTCGATCAGGTCGGCGATGGCCTCGGCCTGGGCGAGATCCAGCTTGTCGTTGAGGAAGGCGCGCTCGCTGAATTCGCCCGGACGTGCCAGGCGCGCGCCCAGCTGCACGCAGCGCTCCAGCAGCAGGTCCATGATCACCGGGCCGCCGTGCCCCTGCAGCTCCAGCACGTCCTCGCCGGTGAAGGAATTCGGGCCCTGGAAGTAGAGCGCGATGCCTTCGTCGAGGGCGATGGGGTTGCCCTGGGTATCCAGTCCCATGAAGGGACCATAGTGGGCGCGGCGGGCCGGCGGGCATTGGCCCAGCATGGCCTGGGCGATGGCCTGACAGGCCGGACCGGAGACACGGATGATGCCGACGCCACCACGGCCGGGCGGAGTGGCCAGGGCCGCGATGGAGTCAGGCTGGTAGGCGGTAGACATGCACAAACCTCGGGCGCGAAGCCGGAATGAAGATGAAGGAGATGGCCGCTATTGTCGCGGCTGGAGGCCCGTGACAGCAAGCGGGGTGACGGGAAAGGCGCCTTGCGGCGGGAGTGTCGGCGCAGCCCCCGGAATCAGGGCCCTGAAACGCCACGACCCCCGCCGAGGCGAGGGTCGTGGGTGAGTCATGTCAGGCGAACCTGAAAGGCATCATGCGCCTTTCTTGGTTGGCTCGGCATTCTCGATCTGACGGGTGATGACGTACTGCTGAGCGATCGACAGCGTGTTGTTGACGATCCAGTACAGCACCAGACCTGCCGGGAACCACAGGAAGAAGAAGGTGAAGACGATCGGCAGCATCTTCATGATCTTCGCCTGGGTGGGGTCCGGAGGCGTCGGGTTCAGCTGCTGCTGGATGAACATCGTCAGGCCCATGATGATCGGCAGGATGAACAGCGGGTCCTTCACTGACAGATCCTGGATCCACAGCATGAACGGCGCGTGGCGCAGTTCGACGGATTCCATCAGCATCCAGTACAGGGCGATGAAGACCGGCATCTGGATCACGATCGGCAGACAGCCCCCCAGCGGATTGATCTTCTCCGTCTGGTAGAACTTCATCATCTCCTGGGAGACCTTCTGGCGGTCGCTGCCGTACTTCTCCTTGATGCGCTGCATCTCGGGGCCCATCTTGCGCATCTTGGCCATCGAGCGGTACGCGGTCGCGGACAGCGGGAACAGTACGACCTTGACCAGAACGGTCAGCAGAATGATGGAGGCACCCCAGTTGCCGACCAGCGCGTGGATGTGCTCCAGCAGCCAGAACAGCGGGTTGGCCAGGAACCACAGCCAGCCGAAGTCGACGACCAGTTCCAGGTAGGGAGCGGTCGCTTCCAGCTGGTCCTGATCCTTCGGGCCGACGAACAGGGTCGCGCCGAGCTCAGCCTGCTGACCCGCGGCGATCTGGGTCGTCGGGCTCGCGAAGGCGGCGACATTGCGGTTCTGCTTGTCGACGTTGGCGTAGTAGAGGTTCTTCTGGTTGTCAGCCGGCACCCAGGCAGACACGAAGTAGTGCTGGATCATGGACACCCAGCCACCCTGGACGTCGACATTCTTGAAGCTGCCGTCCTGGATGTCTTCGAAATCGACCTTCTGGTAGTGGTTCTCTTCAGAAGAGAACGCCGCACCCAGATAGGACTTCATGCCCATGCCGCCACCGGAGGTCGGGTCCGCGCTGTTGTCACGGGCCAGCTGACCGATGAAGCGAGCATTGACCGGCTGCTGGGACTGGTTGTCCAGCAGGTAGTCGACCTTGATCTGGTAGCTGTCCTGGCTGACGGTGAAGCGCTTGATGACCGCAACACCATTGATGTCGGCCTTCAGGTCCACTTGCAGGCTGTCGTCACCCTCGGCAAGGGTGTAGCTGTTGCTGTCGGCAGAGAAGGCGATACGGCCCTTGTGGCCATCCAGCTGCAGGCCGGACTTGGCCACGTAACTGCGTGACTGATTGTCGGACAGCAGCACGAAGGGCGACTCGGAAGCGTTGTTCTGCTTGTGCTCGAGCAGCGCTGCATAGACCACGTCACCGCCCTGCGGATCGATACGCAGGTCCAGCACGTCAGTCTTGACTTCAATCAGGTTGTTGCTCGGGGTGCTTGCTGCGCTATCCGGCGTGGAGAGGCCGGTATCGCCATTGGCAGTCGTGCTGCTGCTTGGGGCTTCAAGGCCTTGCGCAGTGGCATTGGCGGCCTGAGAGGCAACCTGGGGAGCCTGTGTTTCCGCAGCCGGCTGGTCGTAGTCCTTGTTCCACTGGACCACCATCAGATAGGCGACAACCGCAAGCGGAATCACGAGGAGTAATCGTTTGACGTCCATGGTGTATACCCGTTGGAGGGTGAATCAATCTGGCGGGGAGTCAGATGAGTCCGGTCACGAACGGTAGGGCGTATAACGAAAAAAACGCCACATGCCGGACGCACCGGGCAGGTGTCGCGTCAGGCAGGTGGCGTTGACTTGGCCGCTTTCTGGCGTCTGGCGTCCTTCTCCAGACGAGCCCACATGCCGTCCAGCTGGCGATGCAGAGTCTCGTTGTCCAGCTCGGTCACGCCTCGCTTGGCCAGTACGACGATGTCGACGGCCGGAAGGCGCTGCTGGCGGAGGCGAATGGATTCGCGCGTCAGACGTTTGAGGCGGTTGCGATCTACGGCACGGCGCACGTTCTTCTTGCTGAACACCAACCCCAGGCGGGCATGTCCCAGGTCATTCGGACACGCCAGGGCCAGAAGCCCCTTGCCGTGTACCTTGAGGGTGGTGTGATCGAAGACGTGCCGGTAATCCCCGGCAGTCAGCAAGCGAAGCTGCCGGGGAAATCCCTGACGGGACATCCGGGCCTCGATCAGGCGCTCAGACGCTTACGGCCTTTCGCACGACGACGCTGGATGACCTCACGGCCACCTTTGGTCGCCATACGAGCACGGAAACCGTGTGTGCGCTTGCGCTTCAGGACGCTCGGCTGAAATGTGCGTTTCATAGCTGCTTCTTCCCACGTGGTTGTTTGGAAAAGGTCAACGAATGTTGCCCTGTATCCACATGAGGACAGGGCAGATTGGTCAGGGGCAGGGATTCTAGTGAATCTGCAAGTGGCTTGCAATGTCGCGTTGGAAGTTGTCCACAGCCCGTTCGCGGCATTTGACGACAGATATCGTCTACGCCGCCCGCCATATGGCGCTTCGTGTCTCACGCGGATCACGTGCAAGACAGGCCTTCGGGCACAAAAAAATTCGATTTGGCGTCCTTGAGCCAACAGACACCGCTCGCCAGGCAAGCGATCAGCGCTTTTTCAGCGCTCAGTGGGGCTGAGTGAATGGCATCGCCCGCCATGGCGATGCGCGGGAAGGGTGCAAGTCCTGTGTTCGGTCGTGAGCCTCAAGGACTCGCGTTTCTGACGAGCGGTTGTGCACTTCCGTCCCTGACGTGTCAGGCGCGCCGAAAAGTCGCAGTGGATAACCCGAGATTCTGCCGACGCGATCACAGCCCCTCACACCTCGTGTGATCCGAAGATCGCGGGGCTGCTGTCATTACTACAGAGAAGTAGTTCTGAATAACCAATAACTATTAAGGAAGGCAGTTGCTGTGGATAACCTGTTTTTTCCTATCTTGCTCAATTGCATGTCGATAGGACAGCTCTGGCGATAAGTGGTGGGCAACCTGCGTTCAGCCTGTGCATGGCCATGTGCATAACTGTCGTCTTGTCCACAATGGAAATCTTGTGCGCGGATGCTCCCCAGCCTGTCCCGATGCGGATACTTGAAAAATACCGATGTTGTCCACAGTGCTTTTTGCGGCAGATGTCGTGTGGATAACTCGTGGCTTGGCCTATACAATGGCCGCCCCTTCGACAACTGGATGTGAGGTCGCGTGTCGCTCGCACTTTGGCAACAATGTCTTGACGCCCTGCAAGACGAGCTGAATTCACAGCAGTTCAATACCTGGGTTCGTCCCCTGCAGGCTGAGGAAGGCGACAGCGGAGAGCTGTGCCTGCTCGCCCCCAACCGCTTCGTGCGTGATTGGGTCAATGACAAGTACCTCAAACGAATTCACGAGCTGCTGCGTGAGCTGGCACCGGGCAAGCCGCCCAAGGTCGAGCTGAGCGTCGGTAGCCGCCGGACCGTCTCGAACCCGCGTCCGGAAGGCGCGGCTGCGTCGCCGGTATCTGCTCAGGCGCAAGCGCCGGGCCAGATGCCGAGCCCGCGTGCCCCTTCCGTGCATACGCCACCGCGGGGCAATTTCGCGGAAGAGCGTGAGATGGCCGGCGATGGCGCCCGGGAACAGGCACCGCGTCGCAACACGCGCCAGGTGCAGGTAGAAGGTAGCCTCAAGCATTCCAGTGGCCTGAATCCGAACTTCACCTTCGAAACCTTTGTCGAAGGCAAGTCCAACCAGCTGGCCCGCGCGGCCTCGCGTCAGGTCTCCGAGAATCCCGGCGGCGCCTACAACCCGCTGTTCCTGTATGGCGGCGTGGGTCTGGGCAAGACCCATCTGATGCACGCGGTGGGCAATCATCTGGCCAAGCAGGGCGGCGAGAATGCCAAGGTGGTCTACCTGCATTCCGAGCGCTTCGTGGCGGACATGGTCAAGGCGCTGCAGCTCAATGCCATCAATGACTTCAAGCGTTTCTACCGTTCGGTGGATGCGCTGTTGATCGATGACATCCAGTTCTTCGCTGGCAAGGAGCGCTCCCAGGAGGAGTTCTTCCACACCTTCAATGCGTTGCTCGAGGGTGGTCAGCAGATGATCCTGACCTCGGACCGCTATCCGAAAGAAATCAATGGGGTCGAGGAGCGTCTCAAGTCACGCTTTGGCTGGGGGCTGACCGTCGCCATCGAGCCGCCGGAGCTCGAGACGCGCGTCGCGATCCTGATGAAGAAGGCCGATCAGGCCAAGGTCGATCTTCCTCACGATGCCGCCTTCTTCATCGCGCAGAAGATCCGCTCCAACGTGCGCGAGCTGGAAGGTGCCTTGAAGAAGGTCATCGCCGATTCCCACTTCATGGGCCGCGCGATCAATCAGGACTTCATCCGTGAATCCCTGAAGGACCTGCTGGCACTGCAGGACAAGCAGGTGGGTGTGGACAATATCCAGCGCACCGTGGCCGAGTACTACAAGATCAAGATTTCCGATCTTCACTCCAAGCGTCGCTCGCGCTCCGTCGCCCGTCCGCGTCAGGTCGCGATGGCGCTCGCCAAGGAGCTGACCAACCACAGCCTGCCGGAAATCGGCGATGCCTTCGGTGGGCGAGACCACACCACGGTGCTGCATGCCTGTCGCAAGGTGGCCTCGCTGCGTGAAGAGAACGCCGATATCCGCGAGGACTACAAGAATCTGCTGCGTCTGTTGACCAGCTGATCGAATTGCAGCGGCAGGTCGGGTTGGCGACAATCACGCTATCGGCCTGCTGTGCTCCGGGCTTGCCTGTCGCGGCCCCGAATTTCTTTTGCGTGCGCGCTGCCTGTCAGCGAGCATTGCCCCGTTTCCAGAGAGTGGAGTCTCCATGAAATTTGCCATTTCGCGTGAAGCCCTGCTGCGCCCGCTGTCCCTGGTGGCGGGTGTCGTCGAGCGTCGCCAGACACTGCCGGTGCTGTCCAATGTGCTGCTTGAAGTGTCCGATCAGCAGCTGTCGCTGACCGGGACTGACCTTGAGGTCGAGCTGATCGGGCGCGTCGAGCCCAGCCGTGTCGATGAGCCGGGTTCCGCGACGGTGCCGGCACGCAAGCTGATGGATATCTGCAAGTCACTGCCCGAAGGCAGCGAGATCATTCTCGCGCTGGAAGAAGGGCGTGCCATTCTGCGCAGCGGCCGTTCACGCTTCACCCTGTCGACCTTGCCGGTGGCCGAGTTCCCGAACATCGATGATGGTCAGGGCGATATCACCGTCAGCCTGCCGCGCGGCACCCTCAAGCATCTGATCGACGCGACCTCCTTCGCGATGGCGCAACAGGATGTCCGGTATTACCTCAACGGCATGCTGCTGGAACTGACCAGCAACCTGGTACGTACCGTGGCGACCGATGGTCACCGCCTGGCCGTCTGCGAGCAGGCCGCTGACATCAGCGTGCCGGAAGCGCAGAAGCTGATCATCCCGCGCAAGGGTATCCTTGAGCTGACGCGCCTGCTCGACGGCAGCAACGAGCTGATGACATTGACGGTCAGCGGGACGCACGTGTGTGCCCAGACCGGCGACTTCACCTTCACCTCCAAGCTGGTGGACGGCAAGTTCCCGGATTACGAGCGCGTTGTCCCGCGTGGCGGTGACAAGGTCATCGTGGCCGAGCGTTCCGAGCTGCGTCAGGTACTGTCGCGTACCGCGATCCTCTCCAACGAGAAGTACCGTGGCGTGCGCCTCTATCTGGAGGCAGGCAACCTGCGCGTGCTGGCCAACAACCCCGAGCAGGAAGAGGCCGAAGAGAATATTGCCCTTGATTATCAAGGGGCTGGCCTCGAGATCGGCTTCAATGTCGGTTACCTGATCGATGTGCTGGGAGTGCTGGATGCCGATCGTGTACAGCTGACACTTTCCGATGCCAACAGCTCAGCACTGCTGGAAGAGCCGGGTGGTGGCGATGCGCGTTACGTAGTGATGCCGATGCGCCTGTAATATCGTAATTGTTATTTAAATCAGTATCTTGAATCGTAATTGTGACGCAATTGACGCGCGCAATCGCAGAATGAGCCTCGACAACACCCGCCATTTTCACTCCTGAATGGCGGGTGTTGTCGTATTTGAGCCCCGAAGGCGGGCCATGGCTCTTTCTCTCTATCGAATGAGGCCGTCATGGCGCTTGAACGACTCCAATTCCAGAATCTGCGCAACCTGGCGACAGTCGATATGGCGCCGGGAAAAGGGGTGAATCTGGTCAGTGGTGCCAATGGCAGTGGCAAGTCGAGCCTGCTGGAAGGTATCCATGTGCTGGGGCTGGCGCGCTCTTTCCGCACGCACAAGCTCAAGCATGCCATTGCGCATGACACGGCGGGAATGACGCTGTTTGGCCGCCTGGCGGGCGATCCGCCGCGCCCCCTGGGGGTAAGGCGTGATCAGGCTGCAGATGGGCTGGAGATGCGGCTGGATGGCGAGAAGGTCGAGCGAGTCGCCCAGCTGGCTCAGGCCTTGCCGTTGCAGCTGATCAACCCTGATGCCTTCCGGTTGCTGGAGGGTTCACCCTCTGCCCGACGTGAGTTCCTTGATTGGGGTGTGTTTCACGTGAAACACGACTTCTTCGACGTCTGGCGCCGCGTGCGTCGGGCGCTCAAACATCGGAACGCACTGCTCAGGCATGGTAAGATGGACGTTCAAGCACTTAACGTCTGGGATCGAGAGTTTGCTCACTGGAGCGAGCGTCTTGATGCCCTGCGCATGGAATATATGCAGGCGCTGGCGCCTCTGTTTCAAGCCACGCTTGCCGAGCTGATTGATTTACCCGAGCTGACTCTGCGCTATCAGCGCGGTTGGGATGCCAAGCGCCCTCTGGGTGACGTGCTGGCAGCAGGGCGCGACAGTGATAGCCATATGGGCTTTACCCAGACTGGCCCACAACGCGCCGACTTGCGTATTCGCCTGGGGCGACGCCCTGCAGTCGAGGTGTTGTCTCGCGGCCAGCAGAAGCTGGTGGTCAGCGCTCTCAAGCTGGCTCAGGGTCGCTTGCTCGAAGAAATGAACGGACGTACCTGTGTCTACCTGATCGACGATCTGCCGGCGGAACTGGATGGCGAGCATCGCCGTCTATTCTGCCAGCTGTTGGCAGGCCTCGAGTGCCAGGTCTTCGTGACCTGCGTCGAACCCGAAACATTGGATCGGGTATGGTTGCCGAACACTGATGTCAGGATGTTTCACGTGGAACACGGGCGACTGCACACGGAATGATTTCACGACGGAGAAGCCAATGAGCGAACAGGCTTACGACTCATCAAGCATCAAGGTCCTCAAGGGCCTGGATGCCGTACGCAAGCGCCCCGGCATGTATATCGGTGATACCGATGACGGCACGGGGCTGCATCATATGGTGTTCGAGCTGGTGGATAACTCCATCGACGAGGCGCTGGCCGGTCACTGTAGCGAAGTCCGGGTCGTTATTCATGCCGACGAGTCAGTTTCCGTCAGCGACAACGGTCGTGGTGTGCCGACCGAGATCCATGAAGAGGAAGGCGTCAGCGCAGCGGAAGTCATCATGACCGTGCTGCACGCAGGCGGTAAGTTCGATGACAACTCCTACAAGGTCTCCGGCGGTCTGCACGGTGTGGGTGTCTCGGTCGTCAACGCGCTATCCGAAGAGCTCAAGCTGACCATCTGGCGTCAGGGCAATGTCCACGAGCAGATCTATCGCCATGGCGAGCCGCAGTCGCCGCTGGGCATCGTGGGCCAGACCGAGAAGACCGGTACCCTAGTGCGCTTCAAGCCTTCCCCGCTGACCTTTGCCAATATCGAATTCCACTACGAGATTCTGGCCAAGCGTCTGCGCGAGCTGTCCTTCCTGAACTCCGGTGTCGCCATCCGTCTGATTGACGAGCGCAGCGGCAAGGAAGAGCTGTTCCATTACGAAGGTGGCCTCAAGGCGTTTGTTGACCATATCAACACCAACAAGGCGCCCTTGAATCCGGTGTTCCATTTCGAGATGGAGCGCGAGGATGGCATTGCCGTCGAAGTGGCGATGCAGTGGAATGAAGGCTTCGCCGAGAATATCTTCTGCTACACCAACAATATTCCTCAGCGCGATGGCGGGACGCACCTGGCCGGCTTCCGTGCGGCACTGACGCGTACGCTCAATAGCTATATTGAGGCGGAAGGTCTGCTCAAGAAATCCAAGGTCGGTACGACCGGGGATGATGCCCGTGAAGGCCTGACCGCGATCATCTCGGTCAAGGTGCCGGACCCGAAGTTCTCCTCGCAGACCAAGGACAAGCTGGTCTCTTCCGAGGTCAAGACAGCCGTCGAGCAGGAAATGGGCCGCCTGTTCTCCGAGTATCTGATCGAGAAGCCCAACGAAGCCAAGGGCATCGTCAACAAGATGCTGGATGCGGCGCGGGCGCGTGAAGCCGCACGCAAGGCGCGTGATATGACGCGTCGCAAGGGCGCCCTGGATATCGCAGGTCTGCCGGGCAAGCTGGCTGACTGTCAGGAGAAGGACCCTAGCCTCTCCGAACTGTACCTGGTCGAGGGTGATTCCGCTGGTGGCTCCGCCAAGCAGGGGCGTGATCGTCGTACCCAGGCGATCCTGCCGCTGAAGGGCAAGATCCTCAACGTCGAGAAGGCGCGCTTCGACAAGATGCTGTCGTCTGCCGAGGTTGGCACGCTGATCACCGCGCTGGGTTGCGGTATCGGTCGTGAAGAGTTCAATCCCGACAAGCTGCGCTATCACTCCGTCATCATCATGACGGATGCCGACGTCGATGGTTCGCACATCCGTACGTTGTTGCTGACCTTCTTCTTCCGTCAGATGCCGGAGCTGATCGAGCGCGGTCATATCTTCATTGCCCAGCCGCCGCTCTACAAGATCAAGCGTGGCAAGCATGAGCAGTATCTGAAGGACGAGCAGGCGCTGCAGGACTATCTGACTGCCACGGCGCTGGACGGCGGCAAGCTGCACGTCAACGCTGATGCCCCGGGTATCGCCGGCGCTCAGCTGGAAGCACTGGTCAACCAGTATCGTGGCGTGATGAAGCGCATCGATCGTCTGGCGCGCGTCTACCCGTCTGCCGTGCTGCGCAAGATCGTGCACGCTCCGCATCTGGATGAGGCCGCTCTCGCGGACCAGTCTCAGGTGCAAGGCTGGATCGACGGTCTCCAGAAGGAAATGGATGACCTGATTGCCTATGAGGGTGGCCCGCACTACAGCTTCACTCTCAGCCACGACGGCGAGCGCAATCTCTATCTGCCGGCGGTGACGCTGACGGCGCATGGTGTCAGCAGCGATTACCTGTGGGATGTCGACTTCTTCAAGTCCGCCGACTACCGCGAGATGAGTGAGCTGGGCAACATGCTGGAAGGCCTGCTGGAAGTCGGCAGCTACGTCTCGCGCGGTGAGCGCAAGAAGGAAGTCGTCACCTTCTACGAAGCCCTCGACTGGCTGATGAAGGAAGCGGCACGTGGCTTCAGCATCCAACGCTACAAGGGGCTGGGCGAGATGAACCCGGATCAGCTGTGGGAAACCACCATGGATCCGGAGTCCCGTCGCATGCTGCGTGTGACCGTCGAGGATGCGATCGGTGCCGATCAGATGTTCAACACCCTGATGGGTGATGAAGTCGAACCGCGCCGTGACTTCATCGAGCGCTTCGCGCTGGTGGCCAACCTCGACGTCTGATGGCGTTGAGCTAGCGCTTGGCGGATGTCTTGCCAAGCCGGGCTAGAAAAACGGCCCCTGATCTTCGATCAGGGGCCGTTTTTGCATGTGCGTGTTGCCGCAACCAGAGGCAAGGATAACAGCGAGGGGCTCGGCTCGGTCACGGCCGAGCGTGTCGTCTCAGCCGGGCGTGTCGTCCTGATCGGCGCGTTGCTTGGTCAGCCAGGCGGTGATTCGCTCTGCCGTGATGGAGGCCGTCGCAAGCCCCAGGTGATCGATTGTCTCGAGGACTTCCACCTGCGCCGCGGGGTGGTGGGGTTGCAGACATTGAGCAAGGCGCTCGGCATGAAACGCCTCGTCATGCTCGCCGATCAGCGCCAGCACTGGCAGCTGATGATGGGCGAGCACCTTGAGGTCACTTTGATAGTCGCGAGGATTGAGGCCCGTCATCAAGCGCCACGAGTAGGCGTCGGTGGTATGTGCATCGCGGTACTCTGGCGGGATATTGAAGCCAAGGACCTCAATATGATCCAGGCGATGGATGCCGAGCCGATTCAGGAGTGCGCAGGCCAGCATCCGCGCGATGCGTGGCTGTGCCCAGCGCGAATCACGGCGCATGTTGGGCGCGAGATGATGCAGGTACGGCGCCAGCAGTATCACGCCGTGCAACGGAATATCGGCACGCTGGCGCTGGCAGACAGCGGCCGAGAAGCGCAGTGCCAGGCCGCCTCCGGCAGAGTGGCCAGCGACAATGACTCTGGCATCGGCTGGTAGCTCGAGCGACAGGATCAGGTCCTCGAGATCTTCCTCGAGCTGGAGCAGGTGATCGATATCGCCACGTCGCTGCGGAGCTGGGCCGTGGCCGCGCAAGTCCGGCGTATGCACATGATGACCAGCCTCAGCCAGGCGCGTTGCCAGCGATGCGAGATAACGGCTGTCAGCACTGGAGCCATGCAGCAGGATGAGGTGTGAGCGGCTCCCTGACATGCCTGCTGCGGGATAATGGCGACAGCCCAGGCTGCTGTCATCGCGGCAGCGGTAGGGGACGAGTTCATTCTGCGCTGACCACGCTTCCTTGTCTGCCAGGAAGGTCGTGAAATCAAAGGCATGGCTGCTGGAATCTGGCATTGACTACACTCGCTCGGATGTCACGTCATGAAAAAAGCCCGCTATCTGATCCGGTCAGATAGCGGGCTTTTTCGTTCAAGTGCTCGGCGCACTCGACAGGCTGATCAAGCCCGGCGCCTCAAGGCTCGATGTCTCAAGGCTTGCTGCCTCAAGGTCAGTGCGCCTGATTGAGGAAGCCTTCATCCAGCTTCAGCTCGTCATTGCGGTTGACGCCGATATCGCGAGACAGGATGTTGCTGGCGATCTGCTTGGCTTCTTCCAGAGAGTGCATCTGTGCGGTGCCGCACTGATAGACGTTGAGCTCCGGGATCTCTTCCTGACGCGCCACGTTGAGCACGTCCTGCATGGCAGCAGACCAGGCAGCGGCAACGCGAGCTTCTTCCGGTTCACCGATCAGGCTCATGTAGAAACCGGTACGGCAACCCATCGGTGAGATGTCGATGATCTCGACGTCATCACCGTTGAGGTGCTCGCGCATGAAGCCGGCGAACAGGTGCTCGAGGGTGTGAATGCCCTTCTCGGAGAGAATCTCTTCATTCGGCACGCAGAAGCGCAGGTCGAAGACGGTGATGTTGTCGCCTTTCGGGGTGCCCATCTTCTTGGCCACGCGCACGGCAGGCGCCTTCATGATGGTGTGATCGACAGTGAAACTATCCAGCAGTGGCATGTGAAGCCTCCAGCATGAGGAAGTGAGACAGGCAGGCAGTCGCCCGCCCGGATTCATGTCTGAAGGGTAGCATATCGCCGCTACTGATTAGAGAGGCAAGCGCGCCGTGCGCAGGGTTCTCGCCGGGCAGGCGCGCCTCACAGATAGCTTTCAGCAGCGGCTTCACAGCTCACGCAGCGGCGCTGGGACTTTCCCGGCTCACCATCCGACATGGGGTGATTGAGCTCGCCATCGAGCAGGCGGTTGGTGAAGTCGGCCAGGTTGGCCACTACCAGCACGTCCTTGAGTCCCTCGCCATCTGCCAGCGTCTTCTGGCCCTTGCCGGTCATCACCAGCGCGGCGCGACAGCCGGCCTTCTGGCCCGCGATGAGGTCACGCAGGCTGTCACCCAGCATCCAGGCACCTTCGAAGTCGGGAATCTGCAGGGCATCCCGGATCTGGTGGAGCAGACCGGGTTCCGGCTTGCGGCAATCGCAGCCGTCGTCCGGGCCATGCGGGCAGTAGGCAATGTGAGCGATATCGCCACCGGCTTCCTTCACCAGCTGCATCATCTTGGTGTGCATCTGGTCGAGTTCGCGGTGACCGAAGTGGCCACGGGCGATGCCGGACTGATTGGTCGCCACGGCCACGGTATAGCCAGCGCGGGTCAGGCGGGCAATGGCCTGGATGGAAGTGGGGTATTCGATCCACTCCTCGGCGTTCTTGACGAAGGCATCGGAGTCTTCATTGATGACACCATCACGGTCGAGCACGATCAGTTTTTGCATGGTCAACTCTTCACTTCAGGGCAGTCAGGGGCGTCAGCCGGGCTGCTTGTCAGGGGTCGCCGCTTTGCCTGGAAAATTGTGAGCCGAGTCACAAGATGACGCTCGCACGTGGGGATGGGCAAATGGCGCCGAGTGGTCGAAGTGCGTGGTGCGACAGGCTGCCGCGCTTTTCGAACACTGTTTCTATACTGGAATACTAGTGCGACCTAGGTAGGGGATCAAGGCAGAAATTGTGACATCGCTGCCGTGTTGCGTGAAATCCTGTCACGCAACACGGCATTTCGGGACCCCGGATGCAAAAGAACCCCGCCGTGGCGGGGTTCTTTTGCAGAGACTGCGAGTTACCGATGTCAGGGACAGCGTGGATCGACAGTTCTTATTGGGTCAGCAGACTGATGTCGGCCACACCCATGAACAGGCCTTGCAGACTGGCCAGCATCGCCAGACGATTGGCGCGCACGGCGGCATCGTCGGCGTTGACCATCACCTGATCGAAGAAGGCATCGACCGGCTCGCGCAGGCTGGCCAGTGCATCGAGAGCCTCCTGGTAGCGCGCTGCGGCGAACAGCGGTGCCACTTCCGCGCCACGTGCCGTCAGGGCGTCTGCCAGTGCCTGCTCGGCCGACTCGCTCAACAGGCTCGCATCCACCTCGGTGCGACCATCGTGCTCGGCCTTGGCGAGGATGTTGGAGACGCGCTTGTTGGCTGCAGCCAGGGCAGCGGCTTCCGGGCGTTCGCCGAAGGCGTGCACGGCACGCAGACGACGCGCGAAGTCCAGCGGATTGCTGATCTTCAGGGTACGCACGGCCAGGTACAGTTCGGCACCCATGCCTTCATCGCTGGCCCAGGCGCGGAAGCGATCGAGCATGTACTCGAGCACGTCCTCGACCAGTCCTTCGGCCTTGGGCAGATCACGATGCTGCTCGGCGCTGACGGTCAGCAGCTCGCGCAGGTCGAGGTCCAGCTCACCCTTGATCAGGATGTTGAGCACCCCGATGGTGGCGCGACGCAGTGCGAACGGGTCCTTGGCGCCGGTCGGACGCTGACCGATGCCGAAGATGCCGGTCAGGGTGTCGAGACGGTCGGCCAAGGCAATCGCCATGCCGGCCTTGGTCGTGGGGATCGCATCGCCGGCGAAGCGCGGCAGATACTGTTCTTCCAGCGCGAGAGCGACGGTGGCATCTTCGCCATCGTGACGGGCGTAGTAGTGGCCCATGATGCCCTGCAGTTCCGGGAACTCCAGCACCATCTCGGTGACCAGGTCGGTCTTGGCCAGCTGTGCGGCACGTGCGGCGTGGTCGACATCGGCACCGATGCGTTCCGCGATGTGGCGTGCCACGGCTTCGCTGCGACGGGCCTTCTCGGCCATGCTGCCCAGCTTCTGCTGGAAGACGACGCTCTCGAGCTTCTCGCGACGCGATTCCAGCGTGCTGCGCAGGTCGGTCTCGTAGAAGAAGGCGGCATCGCCCAGACGCGGACGAATCACCTTCTCGTTACCGGAGATGACCTGTTGCGGGTCCTTGCTCTCGATATTGGAGATGGTGATGAAGGCCGGCTTGAGCTTGCCGTCGTTGTCCAGCAGGTGGAAGTACTTCTGGTTGGCCTTCATGGAGGAGATCAGACACTCCGCCGGCACTTCCAGGAAGCGCTCGTCGAAGGTGCCCGTCAGCGCCACCGGCCATTCCACGAGGCCGTTGACCTCGTTGAGCAGGGCTTCCTCGATGACGGCGTTGGCACCATAGACTTCCGCCTCGGCCTGGACCTGTTCGCGGATACGCTCACGGCGCACCTCACGGTTGGCCAGCACGCGGGCATCTTCCAGCGCGTCGAGGTAGTCCTCGGCGTGCGCCAGCGTGATGGCCTGCGGCGCATGGAAGCGGTGGCCGAAGGTGGTGCGACCGGAGTCGAGGCCGAGCACGCTGGCCTCGATCACTTCGCTGCCGTAGAGCGCGACCAGCCAATGCACCGGACGCGAGAACTCGATGCGTGAGGCACCCCAGCGCATGTTCTTCGGCACCGGCAGGCGAGCCACGACCTGCTCCAGCATGGCCGGCAGCAGGGCGGAGAGATGCTCACCCGGCTGGGTGTGACGATAGCCGAGCCAGGTGCCCTTGTCGGTTTCCAGCTCGATCAGATCACTGACTTCGACGCCGCAGGAGCGGGCGAAGCCCTGCACCGCACGGGTCGGTTCGCCATCCTTGAAGGCGGCGGCCTTGGCCGGTCCGCGCTTCTCGATCTCGCGGTCCGGCTGGCGCTCGGCCAGGGATTCGATCATCACCGCCAGACGACGCGGTGTGGCGTAGGCACGTACCTGACCGAAGGCGACTTCGGCGTCGCGCAGGCCATCGGCGAGGCCGTTGGCGAGGCTGTCAGCGAGTGCGTCGATGGCGCCCGGCGGCAGTTCTTCGCAGCCCAGTTCGATCAGCAGGGTATTCACGGAGGCCATGCTTACGCGTCTCCCTCGGTAGTGGTGTCATCGGCGGCGAGCAGCTCATCACGCAGCGCCTGCGGGGCCAGCGGGAAGCCGGCGGCCTTGCGCGAATCGTAATAGGCGTGGGCCACATCACGGGCGAGAGTGCGCACGCGCAAGATGTAGCGCTGACGCTCGGTGACGGAGATGGCGTGACGCGCATCCAGCAGGTTGAAGGTATGTGATGCCTTCAGGACCTGCTCGTAGGCCGGCAGCGGCAGGTTGGCGGTCAGCAGCTTCTGGCACTCGCTCTCGCAGTGATCGAAGGCAGCGAACAGCTCCGGCACGGCAGCGTGCTCGAAGTTATAGGCTGACTGCTCCTTCTCGTTCTGCAGGAAGACGTCGCCATAGGTCACGACGGAGCCGTCCGGCGCGGTGGTCCAGATCAGGTCGTAGACGCTGTCCACGTCCTGCAGGTACATCGCGATGCGCTCGAGGCCGTAGGTCAGCTCGCCGGTGACCGGGAAGCATTCGATGCCGCCTGCCTGCTGGAAGTAGGTGAACTGGGTCACTTCCATGCCGTTGAGCCACATTTCCCAGCCGAGGCCCCAGGCGCCCAGCGTCGGAGATTCCCAGTTGTCCTCGACGAAACGGATGTCGTGGACCAGCGGGTCGATGCCCAGACGCTCCAGCGAGCCCAGATAGAGCTCCTGCAGGTTGGCCGGTGACGGCTTCATCACCACCTGGAACTGATAATAGTGCTGCAGGCGATTGGGGTTTTCGCCGTAGCGGCCGTCGGTGGGACGGCGGGAAGGCTGCACGTAGGCAGCGTTCCAGGTTTCAGGACCGATGGAGCGCAGGAAGGTCGCCGGGTGGAAAGTCCCCGCGCCAACCTCCATATCCAATGGTTGCAGGATGATGCAACCCTGTTCGGCCCAGTATTGCTGCAGGGCCAGAATCAGGCCCTGGAAGGTTTTCACGTCTGGCTGTGTCATTGGTGAAGCCCGTTGGCCCATGAATTCGAGAACTGCCGAGTATACAATCCCCGCTTATCGGGTTATAGGCCGCAGACGAAACCGAGTGCGTGCCATTTCCAAATTCTGATGTGTCGCGTTCCTGAACGCGCGCGTTGCCTACAAGCCTCTAGAGGCTCTGGGAGCTCAAATGATCGTCGTTACCGGAGGCGCCGGTTTCATCGGTGCCAATATCGTCAAGGCACTCAATGACCGCGGCCGTACCGATATCCTGGTGGTGGATGACCTGAGTGACGGCACCAAGTTCGTCAATCTGGCGGACCTGACCATCGCCGATTACCTCGACAAGGACGACTTCCTGATTCGCGTCCAGTCGAGCCTGATGGGCGAGTATGCCGAGTTGCCGAAGATCGAGGCGATCTTCCACGAAGGCGCCTGCTCGGACACCACCGAGTGGGACGGCCAGTTCATGCTCGAGAACAACTTCGAGTACTCCAAGGTGCTGCTCAACTTCTGCGAAGCGAACCAGATTCCCTTCCTCTACGCGAGCTCCGCGGCGACCTACGGCGACAGCCAGGTCTTCAAGGAAACGCCGGAGTTCGAAGGTCCGCTCAACGTCTACGGCTACTCCAAGCTGCTGTTCGATCAGCACGTGCGCCAGCGCTGGGACAGCCTGACCACCCAGGTCGTCGGCTTCCGCTATTTCAATGTCTACGGCCCTCGTGAGCAGCACAAGGGCAAGATGGCCAGCGTTGCCTATCACCATCACACCCAGGTGAAGGCGGGCGAGAACCCCAAGCTGTTCGGCGCCTACGATGGCTACGATGCCGGCATGCAGAGCCGTGACTTCGTCTATGTCGGTGATGTGGTCGACGTGAACCTGTGGTTCCTCGATCACCCGGAAGCCTCCGGCATCTTCAATCTGGGTACCGGTCGCGCCGAGCCGTTCAAGGCGATCGCCGAGACCGTCATCGAGTACTACGAGAAGGGCGAGATCGAGTACATCGACTTCCCGGAAAACCTCAAGGGCCGCTACCAGAGCTTCACGCGTGCCGATATCGGCAAGCTGCGCAAGGCCGGCTGCAACGTCGAATTCAAGACCGTTGCCCAGGGCACGCGCGCCTATCTCGAATGGCTGAATCGCTGAGTCCGAGCACGTGTGGACTTAGCATGTGTGACTGAGTACGTGTGGACTGAGCGCGTGTGGACTGAGGGTGAGCGCCTGCCTCGCAAGGGCGATGGGGCAGGGCAAGCGCACCCGCAAGGAGGATTGGCCGTGAAGAGGAGCAAGGCATGAGTGAGCGCATTCTGGTGGTCGGGCCCAGCTGGGTCGGCGACATGGTGATGGCGCAGAGCCTGTTCATGACGCTGAAGCAGCGCTCGCCCGGCTGCCGGATCAGTGTGCTGGCGCCCGCCTGGTCGCAGCCGATCATCGAGCGCATGCCCGAGGTCGAGGAGGCACTGGCGTTGCCGGCGGGGCATGGTGACTTCGCCCTCAAGGCGCGCTGGCAGCTCGGGCGTTCGCTGCGTGGGCGCTTCGACCGCGCCATCGTGTTGCCGCGCTCGTGGAAGGCAGCGCTGGTGCCGTTCTTCGCGCGCATTCCGGTGCGCGTCGGCTTCACCGGTGAGCAGCGCTACGGCCTGCTCACCGAGTGCCGCAAGCTCGACAAGTCGGTGCTCGACCAGACCGTCAAGCGCTTCACGTCGCTGGGCCTGCCCGTTGAGGAGGCCAATCCGCCGGCGGGCATCCCGGAGCCCGCTCTGGTCACTGACAGCGCCAATCAGCTGCGCTTGCGCGGCGAGTTGGGACTGGTGGCGCCGCCGGCGCCCATCATCGGCATGATGCCCGGGGCGGAATATGGCCCGGCCAAGCAGTGGCCGCTGGCGCACTTTCGCGCGCTTGCCGAGTCATTGACCCGCCAGGGGGCCGAGGTGCGCATCTTCGGTGGCCCCAAGGATGTCGCGGCGGGGGAGGAGATCGCCCAGGGGCTTGCGGGCGTTCACAACCTGTGTGGCAAGACGCGGCTGGCGGATGCGGTGGACCTGATCGCCGAGTGTCGGGAAGTGGTCAGCAATGACTCCGGCCTGATGCATGTCGCGGCCGCGGTAGGGGCCCGTATCCAGGGTATCTACGGCTCCTCGTCGCCGCATTACACGCCGCCGCTGACGGCCAATCGCGAGATCCACTGGCTGGCGCTGGAGTGCTCACCCTGCTTCAAGCGCGTCTGCCCGCTGGGGCATACCAATTGCCTGAATCATATTGCTCCCGAGCGACTGTTGACGGCGATCTCGCTGGATGAGGATGCGCGGTGAACCTGCCGAGAAACCGTACGACGGATGATCTGATCCACCCGCGCATGCGCGGGGCCATGCAGCGTGCTCAGCGGATCGAGGCGCTGCGTGCCTGGTGCGAGCACCACCTGATACTGCCGTTCAGTCGTTGCTGGTTGATGCGCTGGAAGCGCCAGCGTGCACGTCATCAATTCCTTGAGCGCCGTGGCCTGCCGCGTCATGCGCTGGAAGACGTGATGGGGCAGGAGGCGTTGACGGTCTGGGTCAATCCGCGTGAGCTGGTGCGCGACGTCAACTTCGGGCGTGACAAGCGCAACCGGCCTTCCTCCAACGCCTTCATCTGGGATGGCGACTGGGACCTGCGGCGCGGTGCCTTCCGCTTCGGTTCACGCTCGCGGCTGATGCGGGACCTGATCGAGCATGGCGATGACCTGACGGCGACGGAGCGCTATCAGCACTTGAAGGCCTTGCTGGAGGCGGGCAAGCCGTGGTCGTCGCCGCGTGATGGGCTGTTGATGGACAGCGAGGAGCAGATTCTCGGCTATCTGCGCTGTTATCGCGGTTATCTGCAGGACATGGCCAGCAATGGCTTTCGTCAGGGGGTCACCAAGGACGAGATGGGCGTCGCGGTGACGCGTGAGGGGCACCTGCTCAAGATCAACCGTGGCCTGCATCGTCTGGCCATGGCGCAACAGGTCGGTGTGCCCAGCGTGCCCGTCGTCATCAAGACGGTACATCGTGAGTTCTGGGACAGGGTGACCGCTGGTGCCGAAGGCGATGAGGCCCTGCAGCGGCTGCAGGTTGCGCTGCGTGAGTGTCGCCCCGAAAGCGAACCAGGCCCGCTGGATCCCCGGACATATCCTGTGTTAGGTGTGGACGAAGGCTGGCCGGATCTGCGCGGCCTGGAGGACGCTGGTTCGCGCGTCTGAGTTGCTGACCTGCTGTTTGGAAAGACGAGAAAAGCCCTGTTTCATTGTGATGTTTCACATGAAACAGGGCTTTTTTTCGTTCTTTAGCCGAGCGATAGGTACCTGGATGATAGGTGCCTGGACGAATAGGTGCTTGTGGGCCAGGTGTCTGAGATGAAAAGCGGTCTAGCGTGCCAGCCGCTGATAAAGCCCCAGATAGGCCTCGCCCATGGCGCTGGGAGTGAAGCGTGCCAGATGCGCACGTGCCCCCGCGACCAGCCGCTCCCGACGTGGTGCATCAGCGACGAGTGCCACGATGGCGGCAGCCAGTACCTGGGCATCGCCGGTGGGCACCAGCACGCCGGTGCTGTCGTCATGCACGATATCGGGGATGCCATCCACATCGCTTGCGATGATCGGGACGCCGTGATCCATCACGTCGAGCAGAATCGAGCCGAGACCCTCGTTGCGCGACGGGAAGGCGAACAGATCGAAGGCTTCCAGATAGTCGCCGACATTGGTGTGGAAGCCTTCCCAGACCAGATTGTCGAGATCGGCACTTTCCGCCTTGAAGGCCGCTTCGTCCTCGCCGGCGCCCAGACAGACGAACAGCAGCTGCGGGTGGCTGTCGCGCAGCCTGCGGGCCGCCTCGATCAGCACTCGCTGGCCCTTGTGGCGGTCCACCAGGGCGCCGACATGCCCGATGACGATGCGATCCCCTGCGGATGTATTGCCGAAGCGCTGGCGGAGCTCGGCCACGGCTTGCTTGTCGCTGGGCAGATGGGCGAGGGTGCTGGGGATCAACGCCGTCTCACCCCATTGGCGCTCCCGCAGGTGAGATTCGATCACCGACGAAATCGCCACCCGGCAGGCGGCCGCGCGATAGGTCAGGCGATTGAACGGCTTGTCCTTCACCGGCTGGGGCACCCGGCGTGTCAGCAGGTAGGGCGTGCCGGTGAGGCGCTGATGCAGCCATGCCCAGTGCACGGCCTTGGCTTCGTGAGCATGCACGATATCGGCGCGGGGCTGGCCGAGATGGCCCTTGAAGCGTCCGCTGATCTCGATCACGTCCACCGTGACGGCAAGCTCAAGCGCCGCCAGTTCGCTGATCAAGGGCGAGCCCCGTAGGCACACCAGTGACTGGCGGATCGGCGCACCGGCTTCGCCGTTCTCCCCCGGACTTGCGCGTCGCGCCAGGTCCGCGATCAGGTTGAGCGTCTGGCGCTCACCGCCGCGAAAGCCGCGTGCCAGATTGACATGGCGTACGTGAAGCGGGCGCGTCACACCTCGCGCGGCAGTCGGCTCACAGCTAGAGGTCATGGTCACCATACCTTGTTGAAATCTTCGGCCTCACGCACCTTGGCGTCGCGCTGGAATTCCAGCAGCTTGGCGTATTTCAGGTAGGCATTGACGCTGGCCGACAGCGCCACCGAGAAGCCATCGACGCCATCGCGGAAGCCAGCCTGGAAGACAAACTTGCGCATGAAGGCATTGCTGGCATGCAGGAAGGGAGTGAAGGCGTTGGCGCGTTTTCCCTTCTGATACATGATCTTGGCGGCGCGGTTCGAGAAACGGCCACTGGCCTTGACGAACAGTTCACCGAGATTGGCGAAGCTGTAATGCTCGAGATCGGCGTCCAGCTCGCAGGGATGGTTGGCCTGCACCGAGCTGTGCTGACGTGAATCGCGGAAGGCGAGTTTCTCGCGGTCATACAGGCGCAGGCAGTAATCGGGGTACCAGCCGGCATGTCGCACCCAGCGCGAGCCGATGAAGTTGCGACGGCGCAGCGCGAAGCCATCATGGGGCGTGCTGTCGAGTGCCAGCTCCCGGATGGCGCTGACGGCGCCGTCGGTCAGGCGCTCATCGGCGTCCAGTGACAGCACCCAGCGGTGGCTGGCATGGCTTGGCCCGACATTCTTCTGCGGCCCGTCGCCCAGATAGGGTTGATCGATCACCACGGCGCCCATGTTGCGCGCCAGCTCGCAGGTGGCATCGGTGGAGCCGGAATCGACCACGATCAGCTCATCGCAGACCTGAGCCAGCGAGCGCAGGCAGTCCTCGATGTTGTGGGCTTCATTGAGGGTGATGACACAGCCGGTGATGGGCACCGCGGTGCGCAGCTTGCCATCGGGTGAAGGGGCGGCCGAGGCCTCGTCGCTCGTGTTCATGACGGTCTCTGTCTGAAGAGCGCCTGCAGCACGACGGGGTGTGGCAGGCGCCGATGGGACTCAGTGGCAGGCTCAGTTCGCGTAGAAGCGGCGCATGGCCTCCATCACTTTCATGACGGGGTTGGCGCCTTCGCCGAGCGCCTGCCGACGATTCATCTCGCCATCGTACACTGCATAGCCGCCGGTGCCTTCCAGTGCGTAGATGCGATCGCGCTGAATGATACCGAAGTCCTGATAGCTACCGGAGAGCACCCATTCGTTGTCGACCTCTGGTTGATGGTCGAGAGTGCGCAGCAGGTCATGGCCCATGCTGTAGTCGCTGGGGGGATTGCTGATGCCCATCACATGGCGTAGCAGTGTCGGGACGACATCATAATGCGCGGTGACGGGCGGCAGGGGCAGCTGGCTTCCATAGTGGCCGGCAGGAATGCCGGGGCCGCGCAGAATCAGCGGTACCTGGGTCTGGTAGCGAGTGAAGTTGCCATTGTGTCCCCAGAAATTCTTGCCGCTGTCATTGAACTCCTGAGCATGGTCACCGGTGACGACCAGCACCGTATTGTCCCACTCGCCGTGCTCTTTCAGGTCCTGAATCACGCGCGCCAATTGCCTGTCCAGATGATACAGCGAGTTCAGATACAGGTTGCGCACAGGCGTCGGGTCGGTGTCGGGACCCAGTGTCAGATAGTCCATGCCGGTGGCGCTGGGCTGGAAGGGAGTGCTGGCACCTCTGGGCAGCGAGTAACCATGCGGAGCATCGTAGTACAGCACGCCCAGCCACGGTTTCAGCGCATGAGCGTCCTGCTGCAGCGCTGTCTGGCGGCGCTGGGCCTGCCAGGCGAGCCAGTCGGTCGTCATCACGCGGTCCCGCATGGCGGGGCTATCGCCCAGGGTGCGCAAGCGCAGATCTGGCACTTTCGGGAAGAGGCTGCGGTCCAGGCCGACACCATTGAAGCTTGCCGAGGAGAATAGCCCCAGCGGCCACTGGCGCTGCAGTGCCTGATTGACCAGCACGCTGCCCAGGCCGTCATTCTCCATCGGGGTGACGTAATTGGCGGTCAGGCCGGATAGCAGGCTGAAGAAACCGGTGCGGGTGCTGTTGCCGCCGGAGATGTGATCCGGGAAGTGCAGACCATCCGCCAGGGCGGCGTGCAAGTGGGGCATCGCCTCGGCAGTGAAGCTATCGGCGCGCCAGGAGTCGATCACCAGAAACAGGATGTTGGCAGGCTGGCCGTCGACACCTCTGCTGGTGATGACATCGTCATCCTGTTCAAGCGGTACGGCAGGATAGGCCAGCGAACCCGCCCCGAAATTCTGGATATGCACCTTGGCCGCTTCTGCAGTCCGGGCATCCAGCCACCCGTGGTCTTCCATGAAGTCGCGCGCTGTGGCGGGGAACAGCAGCGGGAAGGCGGGCGCTTCGCGTGTCACCTGCAGGTTGTGATGGGCATCTGACACGATGTGCTGGATGTGGCTTGCCAGCAGCATGAGGAACAGCAAGGCGTGCAGCTTGCCTGTCGGCAAACGGTGAGCGCGCTTGACTGCCGCAGGCCCACTCAGTCGATAAGCCAGCCCGCAGCAGAGCGCGATCAAGCCGAGCAGGGTGCAGGCACCCAGTAACCAGGTCGTAGCATCGAACTCGAAGATTTCACCGTTGCTGTCATTGAGGAACATCGACAGCATGAAGCCGTTGAGATGGAAGCGGTACTGGGCATAGACGAGGCTGTCGATGATCAGTGCGCTCAACGCACTGCCGGCCAGAATGCCCGCAGGGAGCCACAGCCAGCGGCGAGCGCTGCGCGCGGGCAATATCATGCCGAGCAGGCCAAGTGGCAGCCACAGTAGCTGGGCAAGCAGTCCGTAGTGACCCAGCCAGGTGGTGGCCAGGTAGGCCCAACCGCTCAGGCTGGCGGCACTCACTCCTTGAGGGAGTGGGGTAAAGGGCAGATAGCGGGTCGCGACCAGCCAGATCAACACCAGGATGGCGAGAGAGAAGGTGGCGCTGTCGCGAAGATAGCGGCGGCGGCTGTCACGAGGTCGGGCGTTGGCGGGCGCAGGCGAGTCAGGGGTCTTTGCGGTCATCGGTCATATCCGGCGGATAGGAAAAAGCGCGATAACCCATCAAGCGTGGGGAGCGGCAAGATAGTTATCATGCATATTATATTGTTAGCATGATATCTTGTTTTGCGCGCCGGATGACCACTTTGTCAGTAATAGAGTTGAACGGAGCGTCAGCAAAGAGTGGAACGGAGCGGGCGCCTACCCTTGATAGGCGCTGCGGATGCGGGCCAGGCACGCCGCATGATGCGTCGGGGTGAAGCGGGCCAACGAACGGCCCAGGCGGGAGAGATTGCTCTCGCGCCAGCGTGCATCCGTGGGAGCCTCGGCATGCAGCTGGCAGCGATCGAGATCGATCACGTAGACGCGTTCGCTTTCATCGATCAGCAGGTTGCGTGCGTTGAGATCGACATGCTCGAGCCCGGCGTCATGCACGGCGCGGATGGCGTGACCTGTCGCGTCGAACAGGCGGAGCAGGGCCTCGGGCAGCTCGGCCCCGTCAGGCAGGTGCTGTGCTTCGAGGGCGATCAGGTCATCGGCGAAGGCGCGTGCGCCGGGAATCAGCACCGTGATCAGGGCGGCCTCGTAGGTCAGACCATGCCGCCACACGCAGGCACCGACGGGCTCTGGCACCGGCAGCCCCTGGCGATATAGGCGCTCCGTCAGGCGCAGTTCAGCGAAGGCGCGGGTGCGCTCAAGGCCGGTGTAGAGGTAGCGCTGACTGGCGAGCTTCGCGATCAGGCCGCCGCGACGATAGGGGCGCAGTGCCCAGCGGCGAGCCGGTGTCGCGGTGGTATTGTCGGGTTGCAGTTCGGCGGGCAAACGACAGACATCAAGGAACAGACTCGCCCCGCGCCCCGGCGCTTCGCCGGTCACGGCGTCGTGTTCACGCCAGAACGATGGCATGAACCAGTCCGGCGTCATTTGTGGCGCTGTTTCGCCATCATATAGAATGTGGGCATTCTCATTTCGGAAAACTGCCATCCGCATGAAGCATCCTCTCCCTGCCCAGCCCGCACATATCTGCGTGCTCCGGCTCTCCGCTCTCGGCGATGTCTGCAATCTTGTGCCAACGGTACGCGCCTTGCAGCGTCAGTGGCCTGAGGCCCGCATTACCTGGATCGTCGGCAAGGGGGAGCACAGTCTACTGTCCGGCCTGACCGGGGTCGAGTTCGTGGTCTATGACAAGTCCACCGGTCTTGCGGGCATGCGCGCCATCTGGCGACAGCTCAAGGACACGCACTTCGATGTGCTGCTGCACATGCAGCAGGCACTGCGCGCCAGTGCTCTGTCGCTGGGTCTCAAGGCCAAGGTGCGCATCGGTTATGACCGTGCGCGTGCCAAGGACTGGCAGTACCTCTTTACCTCCCATCAGCTGGCCCCGCGAGAGCGCGCCCACGTGCTGGAGTCGTTCATGGACTTCGCGCGTACGCTGGGTGTCGAGGATTGCCGCCTCGACTGGCGCCTCGATGTACCGCCCGAGGCCTACACCGAAGCCGCACGCGTCACCGGTGATGCGCCGTATCTGATCATCAGTCCGTGTGCCAATCCGCGACTGCGCAACTTCCGCAACTGGTCGCCGGAAGGCTATGCGGCGGTCGTCGATCATGCCTGGCAGCAATATGGCATCCGCAGCGTGATGACCGGTGGCGGCAGCCCGCAGGAACGTGAAATGGGCGCGCGCATCAAGGCGCTGGTCAGCGAAGGCGCGGTCATCGATGCCATCGGTGGCACCTCGCTCAAGGGCCTGCTGGCGATGATCGATCGCGCCGTGGCGGTGATCGCGCCGGATTCCGGCCCGGTGCATATGGGCAATGCGCTCAACACGCCGGTGATCGGCCTGTACGCCACCACCAATCCCGAGCGTGCGGCGCCGTACTGCTGGCAGCATCTGGTGGTCAATCGCTATCCGGACGCCGTGAAGACCTATCTTCACAAGCAGATGGACGAGATCAACTGGGGCCAGCGCGTGCGCCATCAGGACGCCATGAGCCTGATTCGCGCCGAGGATGTCATCGCGCGCCTCGCTGAGCTGCTGGCGGACACCGATGGCGTCATTCGTGGCCAGAGCTGCGAACGTCTGCCGGTCGCGGCTGTCTCCTCTACGGATACCTCTTCTTCCCAATCCCCCTCTGCACGCGGAGACGCCTGATGAAGCTTGATCTGACTGCGCTTGAACAGGCTCGCCTGCTGGTCGTGGGTGATGTGATGCTCGACCGCTACTGGCACGGTGGCACCTCACGCATCTCGCCGGAAGCGCCGGTGCCGGTGGTACGAGTCGGCGAGAGCGAAGACCGCCCCGGCGGTGCCGCCAACGTCGCGCTCAACATCGCCTCGCTCGGCGCACACGCCACCCTCGCGGGTGTGGTCGGTCAGGATGACAACGCCGCCATCCTCACGCGCGCGCTGGAAAACGCCAATGTCATCACGCGCTTCCAGGCCAGTGACAGCGTGCCGACCATCACCAAGCTGCGCGTGATGAGCCGCAATCAGCAGCTGCTGCGCCTCGATTTCGAGGAGCCGCTGCACGAGGTGGATACCAGCGCGCTGGTGAGCCAGGTCGAGGCCGAGCTGGGCGCCAGTGGCGTGATGATTCTCTCCGACTACGGCAAGGGCTCGCTGAATCAGGTCGAGGCGCTGATCGCCGCTGCGCGTGCGGCGGGCAAGCGTGTGCTGGTCGACCCCAAGGGCAGTGATTTCTCGCGCTATCGCGGCGCCAGCATCATCACCCCCAACCTGACCGAATTCGAGACCATCGTCGGGCCGTGCCGCAGCGATGAGGAACTGGCCGAGAAGGGCGAGGCACTGCGTGCCGAGCTCGAGCTGGAAGCCCTGCTGGTGACGCGCAGCGAGAAGGGCATGACCCTGATCCGCGAGGGCTATCAGCCGCTGCACCTGCCGACGCATGCGCGTGAGGTCTACGACGTCACCGGTGCCGGCGATACGGTGATCGGCGTGCTGGGCCTGGCGCTGGCGGCCGGTCACGCCTTCCCGGAAGCCGTGATGCTGGCCAACCTAGCCGCGGGTCTGGTGGTCGCCAAGCCGGGGACCGCGACCCTGTCGGTGGCGGAGCTCTACACCGCGCTGCACGGCGACAAGCTGGCGGAATTCGGCGTGATCCAGGAGTCCGCGCTCATCCCGGCAGTGAAGGCCGCCCAGGCACGCGGCGAGCGTGTGGTGATGACCAATGGCTGCTTCGACATCCTGCACGCCGGTCACGTGGCCTACCTGCAGGAAGCGGCACGCCACGGCGATCGCCTGATCGTGGCCGTCAATGACGATGACTCGGTGGCACGCCTCAAGGGGCCGACACGCCCGATCAACCCGGTGCTGCGCCGCATGCAGGTGCTGGCGGGCCTCGGTGCGGTCGCCTGGGTGGTGCCCTTCAGCGAGGACACCCCGGCACGCCTGATCGAGGCCGTGCTGCCGGATGTGCTGGTCAAGGGCGGCGACTATCGTCCCGAAGAGATCGCCGGGGGAGAGGCAGTGATCGCCAATGGCGGTGAAGTCCGCGTGCTCGGTTTCGAGGACGGCGTCTCCACCACCGCGATGATCGCCACTATCCTCGATCGTGAGGACTAGGCGTGAGCCTTGCCCGCGGCCTCTACAGCACCGCGCTGACCCTGCTGTCGCCCCTCATCTGGCAGCGGGTCTGGCGCGAGCACGATGCCCAGCACCCGCGCCTGGAGCGGCTGGGTATCATCCCCTCCACGCCGAGCACCACGCCCGACAGTGAGCGCCCCATCTGGCTGCACGCCGCCTCGCTGGGCGAGGTGGTGATGGTGGCGAGTCTCGTCGAGGCGCTGCGTCAGCGCTATCCACGGCGCCCGCTGGTGCTGACGACCATGACGGCCACCGGCGCTGCACAGGCCGCACGTCTGCTGCATACGCCGCAGGGCTCGTCAGAGCTGGCCCCGGCCCGTCACCATTACCTGCCGCTGGATTTCCCGCTGAGCGCGCGGCGCTTCGTGCGTCGGCTGCGTCCGGCGCTTGCGATCATGGTGGAAACCGAGCTGTGGCCCAACCTGATGGCGGCCTGCGCGCGAGATGACATTGCGCTGTGCGTCATCAATGGCCGCCTGTCGCCGCGCGCCTTCCAGCGCTATCGCAGGATCGGCGCCCTGATGCGCGATAGCCTCGCCCACGTCAGTGGCCTGTCGGCCAAGTCGCAGCAGGATCTGGAGCGTTTCATGGCGCTTGGCCTGCCGCCAGCGCGCGGCACGGCCGTCGGCTCGCTCAAGTTCGAGCTGGAGATTGCTGAACAGGTCATTGCCGATGGCCAGGTGCTGCGCCAGTCATTCGCACAGCGGCCGGTATGGATCGCCGCCTCGACGCATGACGGCGAGGATGGCCAGATACTCGCGGCGCATGCCGCGGTACGTGACCAGCACCCTCAGGCCTTGCTGCTGTTGGTGCCGCGCCATCCGCAACGCTTCGAGGCAGTGGCCGCTCAGGCGGCGCAGTGGTGTCAGACGCGCGGCGAGAGCAGCCTGCGGCGCAGTGCCATGTCAGAAAGCGGCACCGGTGTGGCTGACGCCGTATCGGTACTGGTCGGTGACAGTCTCGGGGAATTGCTGACGCTGTATGCGGCCAGTGATATCGCCTTCATCGGCGGTAGTCTGGTGCCCATCGGCGGGCATAACCTGCTCGAGCCCGCTGCGTTGGGGCTGCCACTGCTGAGTGGCCCATCGCTGGACAACTTCAGCGAGATCGCCGAGGTGATGGCCGCGGAAGGCGCGCTCCAGGTCGTTGCGGATGACGCGGCATTGGCCGAGGCGGTGAATGCGCTGTTCTCGGATCAGGCCGCGCAGCAGATGGCAGGCCAGGCGGCCAGCCAGGTCGTGGCGCGCAATCGTGGCGCGCTGAGCGGTACCTTGGCGATGCTCGAGCACCACCTGCCGATGTGACGTCCCCGCGCACGCAAAGTGTGCATTGACTGTCTGGTCAGACAGAAAACGCCGCACAATCGTGCGGCGTTTTCTGTTTGTCAGTGGTCTGGCGCTGCGAGCGGCCTGGCTCTTTCCTGCGAAGCAATCGACAGGCTCGGCAATCTGCAGCTCAGCAGTCGACAAGCTCGGCCGTCACGCCCATTTCTGCCTCCAGCGCCCCCAGGCAATCACGTGCGGCGGGGCTGGCATTGCTGATCACCACATCAAAGTCGCTCAGCGGGGCGATGAAGGCGGGGCGCACCATCTCGAACTTGCGCGCATCGACGATCAAGAAGCGCTGCATCGCGCTTTCCAGAGCGGCCTGCTTGGCCGCGACCTCATGAAAATGGAAGCAGCTGACGCCTCGCTCGGCATGCACTCCGCCCGCCGAGAGAAAGGCCTTGTTGATGCCGAGACGGCGGATGGCCTCCGGCATGTCGGTGGCGGTGAATGACTGGGTGGCCGGGTGAAATAGCCCCCCCAGCATCACTAGCCGCACCCCGGGCAGATGGCCGACTGCATTGGCCACGTTCAGGGCGCAGGTCACCAGGGTCAGCGTCTGCTGGCGGTCGATGGCGGCCGCCAGATGGACCAGCGTGGTGCCGCAATCCACGTACAGGGTGTCGCCGTCCTCGATATGACTGGCCAGCTGCTGGCACAGCGCTTGCTTGATCGGGGCGCTGGCGTCGATCTCGCGATCCAGGCGATAGACGCTGCCGGCGGATGAATCGACCAGCAACAGGCGGCCACCCAGAATTTCCAGCAGTCCGTTGCTGTGCGCCACGTCGCGACGAATGGTCATCTCCGAGACGGCGCATAGCTGTGCGGCGTCGCTCAGTTGCAGAGGGCTGCCTTCGCGCAGAATGGCCTGCAGGCGGTCGAGTCGGGCGGCGCTGTGATTGTTCATGCGGCTTTTGTCCTTTGGTGCCGGTTCCGATGAGGGAGCGTTGGCGAAAAACTGGGCTGAAGCGCCACGTCCCACGTCAGAAGCAGATGATAAACCACTGACACACAGGGAGAACCTCAAAAATGCCCCTGACATTGCCAGTCTGGCACTGGAAGACAAGTGGGCGTGAGGTAAAACGGACGTATTGACTATTTGGTCAGGCTGTGACTTTTTGAACATGGTGAGAATGCAGGATAACACTGCACGACGTTGAGAACGGGTCGTCGCAGCCCTGCACGCAGCACCCATAACAACCACAAGAACCCTCAGGATCTTCCCAATGAATCCCCTCATGAGTCTCGTCGGGATGGCTTCGCTCATCCTCATTGCCGTGGCGCTGTCGTCGAATCGACGCGCCATTCGCCTGCGCACCGTGGGTGGTGCCTTTGCCATCCAGTTGGCCATCGGCGCCTTCGTGCTCTACACCTCCTTCGGCCAGGGAGTGCTGGCCGGTGTCTCCGGTGCCGTCAGTCAGGTGGTCAACTATGCCGATCAGGGCATCAACTTCCTGTTTGGCAGCCTGGCCAATCCGGGCAGTGGTGTCGGCTTCATCTTCGCGGTCAAGGTGCTGCCGATCATCATCTTCTTCTCATCGCTGATCGCGGTGCTCTACTACCTCGGCATCATGCAGTGGGTGATTCGCCTGCTGGGCGGCGGCCTGCAGCGTGTGCTGGGCACGTCGCGTACCGAGTCGCTCTCGGCCACGGCCAACATCTTCGTCGGTCAGACCGAGGCGCCGCTGGTGGTCAAGCCGTATCTGGCCAGCATGACGCGCTCCGAGCTGTTCGCCGTGATGTGCGGTGGCCTGGCCTCCGTCGCCGGTTCGGTGCTGGGCGGCTATGCGGCGCTGGGCATTCCGATGGAGTACCTGGTGGCGGCATCGTTCATGGCCGCACCCGGCGGGCTGCTGTTCGCCAAGCTGCTGTTCCCGGAGACGGAGAAGCCGGACGACTCGATCGCCCTCGCCGATGCCGCCCTCAAGGATGATGATGCGCCTTCCAATGTGCTGGACGCTGCGGCCTCCGGTGCGTCTTCCGGCCTCAAGCTGGCGGCCAATGTCGGGGCGATGCTGCTGGCCTTCATCGCGCTGATCGGCCTGATCAACGGCATTCTCGGCGGCGTGGGTGGCTGGTTCGGCATGGACACGCTGAGTCTCGACATGATTCTCGGCTGGTTGTTCGCGCCGCTGGCCTTCCTGCTGGGCGTGCCGTGGAGCGAGGCGACCCTGGCGGGTTCCTTCATCGGCCAGAAGCTGGTGGTGAACGAGTTCGTCGCCTACATCAATCTGGCGCCCTACCTCAGCGGTGACAGCATCGTCGCGGCCACCGGCGCGGTGATGACGCCCTACACCATGGCAGTGCTGTCGTTCGCGCTGTGCGGCTTCGCCAATCTGTCGTCGATCGCCATCCTGCTGGGGGGGCTGGGCAGCCTGGCACCGACACGCCGTCATGAGATCGCAAGCCTGGGGCTCAAGGCGGTACTCGCCGGCACGCTGTCCAACCTGATGTCGGCGGCGATTGCCGGTTTCTTCCTGGCGCTGGCGGCCTGATGCATTCCTCGCTCTCCGCCCGGTCAGTCGACGGGAGCCATCCTGCAGGCATGCGCCGGGCGGCAAGCGAGGAAACATCGGGATGTCAGCTCGGGAAAGCCGGGGTGACAAGGTGCCTGGCGAGAGTGTGAAAAGGTTCACATTGTCGTCGATGGCGCGTTGATCATCCCCGAAATGTCGCTCTGTCGTTTTTGCGAGGAAGTGCTAACATCGCCGCCTTTCCAGACTGGGCCCCGTGCGAGTTTCACTCCCGCGCCTTCGTCGGACTTCATAGCGACAAGACCCGCTCAGCGGGCAAGATCACAAGAATTCGAACAGTCTCAACATTCAGGACAGGATCGTTACGCGATGACCATGCTCAAGACCCTCGCGGCCAGCACTCTGGCTGCCACCACGCTGCTGACCGCTGCAGCACCGGCGCAGGCTACTGACTTCAATGGCGATATCCACGCCAATGATTACAAGTGGCTGACCTTCAACCTGATGCGCAGTGAAGACAACCGCCTGCCGTTCCGCAACAGCGAAGATACCTACCTGGAGATGGAGTTCGGCGGCCGCTCGGGCATCGTCGATCTCTACGGGTATGTCGACTTCTTCGACCTGCTGGACGACAGCTCCGATGACCTGAACGACGGCGACAACTTCTTCGCCAAGCTGGCGCCGCGCTTCTCGCTGGACGCCATGACCGGTTATGACCTGTCCTTCGGCCCGGTGGATGAGCTCTACATCGCCACCGTCACCAACATCGGTGACAACGGCGCATTCGGCGGTCTGTGGGAGCACTACGTCGGCCTGGGCAGCGATGTGCAGGTGCCGTGGTTCGGCAAGATGGGCTTCAACCTCTACGCGCGTTACGTGCGTGAGAACTACGGCGGTGAAGACGAGAGCAAGTGGGACGGCTACATGGCCTCCACCAACTGGTTCAAGCCGTTCGTCAACTTCGATGATGGCAGCTTCATCGCCTATCAGGGCTATCTGGACTACAAGTTCGATGCCGACGAAGTGGGCAGCCAGGCGGGCCGCAGCGTCAACAGCATGGAGTGGTTCAACGGCATCTACTACCACACCCAGCGCTATGCGATCGGCTATGGCCTGAAGTACTACAACAACATGGCGTTCTTCACCGATGGCTCCACTGCCACCGGCGTTCGCCAGGACACCACCGGCTTCGGCAACTACTTCAGCATCAACTACAAGTTCTGATTACCGCTTCGCTCTCGCTGAGCGACCGGCGTTAAAACAGAAACGGGAAGCCCCTCAGGGCTTCCCGTTTTTCGTCTGGCTGCTGTGGCATCTGACACCTGAAATCCGGCATCCGGCATCTGATGATCAGCGGAACTCCACCTCGGTGACTTCCACACGCACCAGCTGGCGTGACCACTCGCCCTCGGGCAGCGAGACGCGTACCTCGCGGCTATCGCGTGTCTGGCCGGGGCGCAGGTAGGTCTGGGGCAGGCGATACTCCCCGACCCACAACGGCACCTCACGCGTCGCGAGCAGATGGCCATCATCGGCATACAGGCGCAGTCTGGCCTGCACGCCGATGACACTCTGGCCGGCCGTGTTGTCGAGGCTGAACTGCAGAAGCGCCTCGTCATCCTCTTCGCTCACCGAGGACAGACGCGCGACCAGACCATCGCGGTGGCCTTCACTCAACAGTCGCGGATTGGCCAGCGCGCTGCTGTTGAGGCGTGACGCGCTGTCAGGCGCTGCGTTGCTGGCACTGGTAGAGGCCGCACCGGCTGATGGTGAGGCCGAGCCGCCCTGCGCAGTGACCGCCGCCGTCACCGGCACGGCCGTCGAGGTCGGCGCCAGCGCGTTGCCAGCGCCAGCTTCCATGGACGGTCGTGTGGCCGGGGCGGAAGCGGCCTGCACCTCATCCAGCTGATATTCCCAGCTGTGGTCCGGCTTGAGCAGGATCTTGACGCCACTGTCGAGCGTCACGGTGACGGGCTGGCTGATAGGCAGGCTATCGGCCAGCGCCAGCGGACTTGCGCTGGCTGCCAGCAGCAGTGCGGTCGCCAGGCGCAGTCGTGGGCGCAGATTCATCGTCATGCCAGCTCCTCAGGCAGTGATGCGTTCGACGCCACTTTCGCGTCCCACCAGCAGCACATCGGCACCGCGTGCCGCGAACAGACCGTTGGTGACGACACCGACGATGGCATTGATGCGCGCTTCCATGGCGATCGGGTCCTCGATCAGGAAATTGTAGCAATCGAGGATGCGGTTGCCGTTGTCGGTCAGCACGCCATCGCGGTAGACCGGGTCGGCGCCCAGCTTGACCAGCTCACGCGCGACATAGGAGCGCGCCATCGGGATGACTTCCACCGGCAGCGGGAAGCCGCCGAGAATATCCACCTGCTTGGAGCCATCGGCGATGCACACGAAGCGCTCGGCGCAGGCCGCGACGATCTTCTCGCGGGTCAGCGCGGCGCCGCCGCCCTTGATCATCGCCAGACGCGGGTCGATCTCGTCGGCACCGTCCACGTAGACCGGTACGGTGCCGACATGGTTGAGTTCGAAGACGTCGATGCCATGGCCCTTGAGGCGCTCGGCAGTGGCTTCGGAGCTGGCGACGGCGCCGGCGAAGTCGTGACGCACTTCCGCCAGCGCATCGATGAACAGATTGGCCGTCGAGCCGGTGCCGACGCCGATGATGGTGTCGCGGCTCAGCAGTGGGCGAATCTCGTCAAGGGCGGCGCGGGCCACGGCCTGCTTCAGCTCATCCTGGGTCATGTGATACCTCGGGTCGGTGGGGCGGTGGTGAAAGTGGGCATTGGCGCGGTCTTCCCTACGTGGCCAGCAGTTTACCGCCGACAGGCACTGGAAAACGGCTTGACGTGAAGCGCAACGCCGGAAAACGCCACATTATAACGGCAAACCCGGCGATGGCGCTGGACGCTCTCGCCAGCGGTCTGATAACAATGGGGGTTCGGTCGCGCTCATGCGGCCCGCGCTGTGACACATCAGGACATTCCTATAATGCTCGAACATTACGTCAAGAAAATCCTGTCGGCTCGTGTCTACGAAGCCGCCCATGAAACTCCGCTCTCGCCGGCACCCTTGTTGTCGCGTCGTTTCGGCAATCACATCTTCATCAAGCGTGAAGACCTGCAGCCTGTCTATTCCTTCAAGATTCGCGGCGCCTACAACAAGATGGCCCAGCTGACGGATGAACAGAAGGCGTGTGGCGTGATTGCGGCCTCGGCCGGCAATCATGCGCAGGGCCTGGCGATGGCGGCCAAGCTGATGGGCGTCAAGGCAGTGATCGTGATGCCGCGCATTACGCCGGAAATCAAGGTGCAGGCCGTGCGCGAGCGCGGCGCGCGGGTGATTCTCAAGGGCGATGCCTTCCCCGAGGCGCTGGCCCACGCGCGTACCCTGATGGACGAGCACGGCTATACCTTCATCCCGCCCTATGACGACCCGGATGTCATTGCCGGCCAGGGCACCGTCGGCATGGAAATCCTGCGTCAGCATCCCGGCAAGATCGATGCGATCTTCGTGCCGGTCGGGGGCGGTGGCCTGATCGCCGGTGTCGCGGCCTACGTGAAGTACCTGCGCCCCGAGATCCGCGTCATCGGGGTCGAGGCGGAAGATGCCGCCTGCCTCAAGGCCGCCATGGAAGCCGGCGAACGCGTGGTGCTGGACCAGGTCGGCGTGTTCGCCGAGGGCGTGGCGGTCGCGCAGATCGGCGCGGCACCGTTCGAGCTCATCCAGCACACCGTCGATGAGGTCATCACCGTCAATACCGATGAGATGTGTGCGGCGGTCAAGGATATCTTCGAGGATACGCGCGCCGTCTCCGAAACCAGTGGCGCACTGTCACTGGCGGGCCTCAAGAAATACGTCCAGCAGTCAGGCGCGGAAGGGGAGACGCTGGTGTGCATCAACTCCGGCGCCAACACCAACTTCGATCGCCTGCAGCACATTGCCGAGCGCACCGAGCTGGGCGAGCAGCGTGAGGCGATTCTGGCCGTGACGCTGCCGGAGCGCCCGGGGGCCTACAAGCAGTTCTGCAAGGTGATCGGCAAGCGCATGGTCACCGAGTTCAACTATCGCTATGCCAACCCGGAGGAAGCGCATGTCTTCGTCGGCGTGCAGGTCAAGCCGGGCGGTGAAGACCGCGCCGCTGTGGTCGAGAAGCTGCGTGAGGCGGGCTATGCGGTGGAAGACCTGACCGACAACGAACTGGCCAAGCTGCACACGCGTCATCTGGTCGGTGGGCGCACGACCAGCGATCTCGAGGAAGAGGTCTATCGTTTCGAGTTTCCGGAGCGTCCCGGTGCCCTGATGAATTTCCTCACCCACCTGCCGGCGGACTGGAATATCTCGCTGTTCCACTACCGTAACCACGGCGCGTCGCATGGCCGGGTGTTGATCGGCATGCAGATCCCCAATGGCGACCGCGCGCGGGTCGAGGAATATTTCAATGAGATCGGCTATCGCTTCTGGAAAGAGAGCGACAATCCCGCCTATCGCCTGTTTCTGTCCTGAGCGAGACAAGCGATGGGGCGATGATGGCTATATGAGTCATTGGCGTTGAAGGCGGCGAGCTGAGGCGCAGCTCATCATGCTTCATTGGTCATATTCGTGGATAGAAAAGCCCCGGCCTTCGCGTGGAAGGTCGGGGCTTTTTCATGCGTATCCGGCGGGCATGCCGCAGGAAATTCCACATTTCATGCCAAGCGCGAAAAAGAACGGTGTTTCTGGATGAAGCTCTTGTCGGCTGGGGTGACCAGACATCAAAAGCTGCGTGGAAAAGCGTCCATTCAAACGATTGCATGGTGATTGTCATACAGAAGTCAGATGCCTATCATCTGGTCACTGTCAGGAAGACAGTCATCGACAACCGTCACGCGAAAGCCACTGACGATATAAGAAGAAGCCCGCTCTCATGAAACGTAAGCCCGATCTGGTCATGGCCCTGGTATTCATCTTCGGGATTGGTGTAGTGGCAACCGGCTACGCCCAGACCGTAATGGGTTCCTGAATCCTGCGCTGCTGCCCTCACCGGCGGTAGCGGTGCTGCTGGCGTCAGTCTCTCTGGCGCCACGCACCCATGCCATGACCCTCCTGCCAGGCTTTCCAGCGTTTCTGCTCCCGGCTTTCCAGCTCCCCGACTCTCCCTCAGCTTGACCCCTCGTCTGGCTTCACTGCGTTGCTGCTTCGCCTCCTCACAGATAGCCCCTTTCTGCCTGCTTTCACCCTCGACATCTCGCGGTCGTGCCATCGATCTCGTCATAAAGCCCAGCGCCTCATTCAGGGCGGGCAGGGCGCACGACTTCGCGATCACTGACGATGACGTCCAGCGGGACATCCCAGGGCTGTACCGGCAGGGCGGGGACCTTCTGACAGTGATGGGCGAGGCCGATCAGCAGCGGCCGCGGGCCGGGACGGCGGGTAAAGGCGAAGCTGCGATCGTAGAAGCCGCCGCCCATGCCGATGCGAGCCCCGCGCCCATCGAAGCCGACCAGTGGCATCAAGACGACATCCAGCGCCCAGGCAGGCAGGCGCCGTGCCCTGGAAGCACCATGACGGGTGTCCGGCTCGGCGATGCCGAAGCGATTGCTGACCAGGGGTGTCTGATCGTCGTAGCGCACGAACCATAGCGAATTGGCCGCGAACGGACGCAGTACCGGCAGATAGACCTTCGCCCCTCGTCGCTGCAGCCAATCGCACAGGCGCGTGGCATCGATCTCGCCATCGTAGGGCAGATACAGGGCGACGTGGCGGGCGCGCAACAGTTCCGGCAGCCGTTTCAGCTGACGCAGGAGCGCATCTTCGGCTTGCAGGCGAATGGCAGGTGGTAGCAGACGGCGGCGTTGGCGCAGCAGACGGCGAAGCGCACGGCGGTCGGCCTGAGGGTGATCGAGCTCGCTGGGCAGTGCCCAGAGCGTGGTATCGAGTGCTGCAGAAGGGAGTGGCGAGCGTGGGCTCGCGGGTGCGGCATAGACCGCGGGGGGCTTGCGCATGCCTGACAATCTCCGTCAGACAGGGTTCTCCAAGGTGCCGGTGTTACCGGGGGCCCTTGAACCCAGCGGTTCAAGGTGGGTAGTCCCGCGCAGCGCATCAGGCGTTCCGACGCACGGACATGCACACAGCACTGCGCAGTGGACTCCCTGGGAATAGCTTATAAGCTCGAGGGACATCGGCAAACTGTCGTACACCCCAGAGAACTCATCCAGTCTACCAAACCCCGCCTGCCTGCCCAAGGGCTAATCCTGTCGGGAACAATCTGTTGCCTGAATGTATCAGTTGTTTGATTCTGAAGCGTTTTTACGCTCAGCAGCGCGCGCCTTCGCCTGATCGGCATAGTCGGCTGGCAGCTGACTGAGCGCGGCATCCAGTTGACGGTCCAGCGCGGTGAGGCGAGTCTCGAAGTCGCGCTGCAGGGCGCGCTCGCTGTCACGGCTGTTGATCAACTCATGCGAGATATTGAGCGCTGCCATCAGGGCGACCTTGTCGGCGCTGATGGTGTTGCCGCGCTGCTGGATGCCTTGCATGGCGAGATCCAGATAAGCCGCCGCACGGGTCAGGCCATCTTCCTCGCCGGGCTGACAGCTGACGGTATAGCTGCGGCCGAGCAGGCTGATCTCGGTGGTATTGCGTGGGGTGGCGGAATCGCTCATGTAGATCCTCTCGGGCCTTGTCCGGCGTCATCCAGATTGATGCCGACGTCCTGCTGTCAGTGCGTCACCGTCGCAGTCAGGACGGCAAGCCAGAAGGAGGGCCAGTGCGGTAAGATGGGGGCATTCTCGAGCCACTATAGAGAGCCGCTTCTGGAGGGTCAACGCGCCGCGCGGCGCGGCTGCCTTGTGCTGCAGCACATCCTTCAGATGCCATTCTCCCGCTACAGAACCACTTCTCACTGACTCAATGGGGCCGCATCATGGCGATCATCAACGATACCTTCGACTTCTCGCTCGTCGCAGACCACTTCCTGGCTCACGGCAGCCTCAACAATCCCTCCTTCCTCGATGGTCAGTTGGTGGCCGCACTGGCGCTGGATGACATCAGTGCCGAGGATTGGCTGGCGCGCGTCTGCGCCTCGCTGGGGGTCGAGCAACCGGCCACGCGTGAGGCCGGTGAAGTCTTCCTCACCTGGCGCACGCGCAATCAGGAGCGTCTGGCCGCCAGCGAGATGAGCTTCGAGCCGCTGCTGCCGGATGACATGTTCTCGCTGGCCGAACGCGGTCAGAGCCTGCGCGAATGGACGCTGGGCTTTCAGGAAGAGCTGGCCGGTGCCGATGACGATGTCCGTAGTGGCTGGAGCCAGGCGCTCAAGGATGCGCTGAGCGACGTCGAAGCCATCTCGAGCGGCCTCGCCAACGCCGAAGACCTCGACGACGACAACGCCGAGGACGAGGCCGACCTGTTCGCGCTGGCTGACCATGTGCGCATGGCGGCCTTGCTGCTTTACACCGAGCAGCACCCGGGCAACCCGGACGTCGAGAAGCCCAGCGATGACCAGCTGCCGGAAGGCGGTCTCGAGGGCAGCCTCGGCGTCAGCTCGCGTACCGATACCCACTGAAACGATGGTCACCCACCGCTTGCGCCGCGTCTGACGCAAGGCTGGTACAAGAGGGCGGGTGACCCCATCTACAGCATCACGCCTGTTTGTCACTCGAACGCGCCATGCCCGGCGGGTTCTCGACGGAGATTGCCATGACTGCCCCAGCCATCCTGCCCGCACCTGCTGCCCTGACGGCAGAGGATTTTCGTGCACGCCGCCAGCGCCTGATCGCGCAGCTGCCGCAGGGGGCTGCCGCATTGGTGGTCTCATCGGGCCTGGCCCAGCGCAACCGCGACAGTGAATACAGCTTCCGTCAGAACAGCGACTTCCACTATCTGACCGGTTGGCCGGAACCCGAGGCCGCCTTGCTGTTGCTGCCCGGGCGCGCCGAAGGGGAGAGCGTGCTGTTCTGTCAGGAGAAGGACCCGCTGGCCGAAGCCTGGGCCGGCATCCGCATCGGCGCCCAGGGGGCCGTCGCCACGGCAGGCTTCTATCAGGCCTTCACCAATGAGGCCCGTGATGAGGTGATGGCCAGTCTGCTGGATGGCCGCGAGCGTCTTTATGTGCTGTTCGAGGATGACGAAGCTCTGGCGCTGGCTCAAGCGCTGCGCGATGAGCTGGCCGCCGCGGTGCGTCGCGGAGCACGGCCGCCGGCCGCCTTCGAGGATCTCGCGCCGCTGCTGCATGAGCAGCGCCTGATCAAGGATGAGCGTGAGCTGGCACTGATGCGCCACGCCGCCGAGATTTCCGCGCGCGCGCATGTGCGTGCGATGCAGATCAGCCGTCCCGGCCTGCACGAGTATCATCTACAGGCCGAGATCGAGCATGAATTCCAGTGGCAGGGCGCGCCGGCTTCGGCCTACACCAGCATCGTCGGGGCGGGTGTGAATGCCTGTGTGCTGCACTACATCGAGAATCGCGCGCCGCTGGAGGATGGTCAGCTGGTGTTGATCGATGCCGGCGCCGAGTACGCCCTGTATGCCGGCGACATCACGCGTACCTTCCCGGTCAATGGCCGCTTCAGTGAGCCGCAGCGCCGTCTGTACGAGATCGTGCTCAAGGCTCAGGAACGTGCGGTGGCCGCCGTGGTGCCGGGTGCAACGCTGGTGGGCATTCACCAACAGGTGGTGCATGACCTGACCACGGGGCTGGTCGAGCTGGGCCTGTTGCAGGGGGAGGTCGAGGAATTGATCAGCAGCGATGCCTACCGTCGCTTCTATCTGCACTCCACCTCGCATTGGCTGGGGCTGGATGTGCACGACGTGGGTAGCTATCGCGAAGCGGGTGAGCCGCGTCCGCTGGTGCCGGGCATGGTGCTGACCATCGAGCCGGGCCTCTACATTCCGCAGGACGGCGACATTCCCCTTGAGTATCGCGGCATCGGCATTCGCATCGAGGACGACGTCGCGGTGACTGCTGCGGGCCACGAGGTGTTGAGTCATGGCGTGCCCAAGTCCGTCGAGGCCATCGAGGCGCTGATGCGCGCGGAGGCCTGACGCCATGAGCGAGCCTGAAGCCTTGAGCGGGCGTGATGCCGAACACTTCGACATCGTGATCATCGGCGGCGGCCTGGTGGGCGCCAGCCTGGCCTGTGCGCTGGCACCGCTGATGGCGCGTGTGGCCGACGAGAAGGGCCGTGAGGCCGCAGCGTTGCGTGTTGCCGTGATCGAGGCCAATGAGCTGCCCGCGGCGACGGCAGACGCCCGGCGCTTCCAGCCCAGTTTCGATGCACGTGCCAGCGCCATCGCGGCGGGCTCACGCCAGCGGTTCACCGCCTTCGGGGTCTGGGAGGCGATGTGCGAGCACGCCACGCCGATTCGCACCATCCATGTCAGTGAGCGCGGCCACCTGGGCGCGACACGCATGCGGGCCTCCGAGCTCGAGGTAGCCGCGCTCGGCCACGTGATTCCCAATGCCTGGATGGGCCAGGTACTGCATCGCCAGCTGGCCGAGCTGCCGCTGGCCTGGTATTGCCCGGCGCGGGTGGCAGAAATCGCCGTCACGGCGGAAGGTCATCGCCTCACGCTGGAGGATGGTCGCCTGATCGAGGCTGAGCTTACCGTGCTGGCGGATGGCGGTCGTTCCGGACTCAAGGAGCGCCTCGGTATCCACAGTGCGGCGCAGGACTATGAGCAGCATGCCTTGATCGCCACGGTGGAGATGAGCCAGCCTCACCAGGGAGTCGCCTACGAGCGCTTCACCAGCGAAGGCCCGATGGCGCTGCTGCCGCTGGCCGGCAAGCGCATGGAGCTGGTCTGGACACGCTCCCCCGCGGACACGGAAAGCCTGATGGCGCTGCCCGACAGCGACTTCCTGCAGGCGCTGCAGCGCGCCTTCGGTGAACGCGCCGGACGCTTTCGCCGTATCGGGCAACGCCACGCCTATCCGCTGTCGTTGGTGCGTGCCAGCGAGGGCACGCGTCCCGGCCTTGCGGTGCTCGGCAATGCCGCCCACGCCCTGCACCCGGTGGCAGGGCAGGGCTTCAATCTGGCGCTGCGCGGCGTGACCGACCTGGTCGCAGCCATCGAGGCGGGCCTGACGCGTGGCGAGTCGCCGGGGGCCACCAGCGTGCTGAGTGACTTCGAGGAGCGGCGCGGCGCGGATCGCGACAATGTGGTGCTGTTCAGCGATGGCTTGATCCGCCTGTTCGGGGTCGAGAGTCGCTGGCTGGGGCATGCACGGGCAGCGGGCCTGATCGGGCTCAATCTGGTCTCGCCGCTCAAGCGCCTGTTGGCCAGACGCTCGATGGGTATTGAACGCTGAGGTTGGTGGGTGCTCGCTGACTTGGCTCGTGGGCAGAGCCTCGCAGGCAGGGCGTCACTGACAGGGCCTCACTGACAGCGCCTTGGTGTCGAGCCACGCGACGGGGCTTCGAAATCAGGGCACGAGATTGGTCTTCGAGATCAGGTCACGAGACAGAACTACGAGACAGAACTTCGAGACAGGGAGCAGGCATGAAGGACGGTCGATCAGCAGGTAGCGCACATGACGCCGATGTCGCCATCGTCGGTGCCGGTATCGTCGGTGCCACCCTGGCGCTGCTGCTGGGGCAGGCGGGACTGAAGGTCATGCTGGTCGAGGGGCGTGAGTCCGCGACCCGCTGGCAACCTGATAGCGCCCCCGAGCCACGGGTGAGTGCATTGACGCCGGTCTCTCAGCAGCTGTTGAGCAGTCTGGGTGTGTGGCCGACGATCGCCGCCAGTCGCCTGATGCCCTATACCGGCATGCAGGTGTGGGACGCGGAGGGCAATGGCGAGATCCAGTTCAGTGCCGAGGACAGCGGTGTGCCGGTGCTGGGGCATATCGTCGAGAACCGGGTCACGCTCGCCGCGCTGGAGCAGGCCATCGATGCCTGCCCGGCGATCACGCGCTGCTTCGGGGCGCGTGTGGCAGGCATGGCACTGCCACGTTCAGGCGCTACATCGGTAGTGAATGCTTACCAACTCGATGAGGCAGAAGCGACCAGCCTGACGCTGACCGATGGCCGGACAGTCACCGCGGCGCTGGTGGTCGCGGCGGATGGTGCGCGCTCACGGCTGCGCGAGCTGGCCGGGATCGCCACGCGGGAACACGACACCGGCCAGGTTGCGCTGGTGGCCACGGTGCGCACCGAACTCGCGCATCAGGCCGTCGCGCGTCAGCGCTTCCTGCCGACCGGGCCGCTGGCCTTCCTGCCACTGGCCGTCAATGACGCCCTGGCTCAGCCGGCCGAGGCAGCCTCGGCTGCAGAGCGGCATTGCTCCATCGTGTGGTCGACTACGCCAGAAGAGGCCGAGCGGCTGCTGGCACTGTCACCGGCGGCATTCTGTAGTGAGCTGGAAGACGCCTTTGAAGGTCAGCTGGGCGCCATCGAATGGGCGAGTGAGCGCTTCAGTTTCCCGCTGCATCAGCGCCACGCCGAAGACTATGTGCTGCCGGGGCTGGCGCTGGTGGGGGATGCTGCGCATGCCATTCACCCGCTGGCAGGGCAGGGCGTCAATCTGGGCTTGATGGATGTGGCGGTGTTGGCAGACGAGCTGCTGGCAGGACATCGCCGCGGGGTGGCGCTTGGCGACGAGCGCTGGCTGGCGCGCTATCGCCGCCGGCGTCGCAGCGACAATGCCATGATGCTCAAGATGATGGATGGCTTCCGGCTGTTGTTCGGCAGCCGTCAGCCGGGCGTGCGGCTGCTGCGCAACTTCGGGCTTGGTTTCGTCGACGGCCAGGGCGAGCTGAAGCGCATCCTGATGCGTCAGGCGATGGGGCAGCGGGGTGAGTTGCCCGCCAGCTGCAAGCCGTAACAAGAGTGAAGGTGATGTAATGTCCGCGCCGTCGGGTATGTGAGCGCCAACTATCATTGCTTGTGCACAGGATTGGCCGACCGCTGCCACACATGCCGCTGCATGTTTCTATACAAGTGCGCATGTCATGGCCCCTGCAACGACAAGGCCCCGCCAGAGGGCGGGGCCTTGTCGTTGTGGCCTGATGATCTGGCGATCATGGCGTGAGGCTTACTCGTCGCTTGTGGGCACGGTGGCCTTGAGCGCCGCACTGCGCCCCAGCACGTTCATGCCCTTGAGCAGATTGAGCGCCTCACCCAGCTGATAGTCACTTTCCGCCACCACCGGGCTGTCGGGTGCCTTGCTGCTGGCGGACTCGCTGGCGGCGTTGGCATTGTCGAGGCGCCCGTCGAGGTCAGCCTCGCGCACGCTGAAGTCTCGCCGCGTGTCGCGCTCGAGACGGCCTCGCACGACCTCGACATCCGGGCGAATGCCCTCGGCCTGGATTGAACGGCCGCTGGGCGTGAAGTAGAGCGCGGTGGTCAGCTTGAGCCCATCGCCATTGCCCAGCGGCATCACCGTCTGGACCGAGCCCTTGCCGAAGCTGTCGGTGCCCATGATGATGGCGCGGTGTTGATCCTGCAGCGCGCCGGACACGATTTCCGCGGCCGAGGCCGTGCCGCCATTGATCAGCACCACCAGCGGGGTGTCGCCCGCCGGAGTATCGGGCTTGGCCGAGAAGGACAGCTCGCTGTCGGGCAGGCGGCCTTCGGTGTAGACGATGCGGCCGCTGGACAGGAACAGGTCGCTGATCTCGACGGCGGCCGAGAGAAGCCCGCCGGGGTTGTTGCGCAGATCCAGCACCAGCCCCTTGAGCGGCTCGCCATCGTTGTCTTCCCGCAGCCTGGCCAGCGCCGTGTGGGCCTCGTCACCGGTCGCGCTCTGGAACTGACTGATGCGCAGATAGCCATAGCCCGGGTCCAGCAGGCGCTGACTGACGCTGCTGCTCTTGATAATGGCGCGTTCCAGCACCACTTCGCGCGGCATGTCGGCGCCCTCGGACAGAATCAGCAGCCGAATGCGAGAGCCGGCCTCACCGCGCATCAACTTGACCGACTCCGACATCGACAGGCCGTCCAGCGGCGTATTGTCGATCTTGAGGATGACGTCTCGCGGCTGCAGGCCCGCGCGCGCCGCCGGGGTGTCGTCGATTGGGGCGATGACGGTCAGCTGGCCATCGTCGCCGGTGCCGACCTCGATACCGATGCCGCCAAACTCGCCATCGGTATTCTCGCGCAGGTCCTGCCAGTCTTCCTGATCCAGATAGGCGGAGTGCGGGTCCAGCCCTTCGAGCATGCCGCGCATGGCATTCTTGAGCAGCGTGCGGTCATCGACCTGATCGACGTAGGTGCGCTTGATGCGCTCGAAGACCTCGGCGAAGGTGCGCAGCTCATCCAGCGGCAGGTCCGTGCCCTGACGGGCATCCTGAGCGCTGTCGGCCGGTGAGGTGACATCTTCTGCACTGGCCGGCAGTCCGCCACCCAGCAGGGCAAGGCTCAGCGGCACGCTGACCGCCAGCTGACGCAGGCGGCGCGGGGCAGGACGGAACGGCGACATTGCAGACATGCGATTTCCTTCTCGACGGATACTGACTCGACTGGTACCGAAATGCGCTGAGCGCCGGGGCCGGATGTCGAGGCATGGCAGGGGGGAACACCGCCCAGCATGCTCGCAGTCACAGGCTACTGCGAGCATATCCCGCGCGAGTGCCTGGCGACTAGCCCGCTGGCTAGCGGTGACATTCAGCGCTGGCTGACTATCAGGCGATGCGCGAGGTGCCGCTGCCAGGCACTTCAGCGGCGCGAGAGCCAGCGACTCGGGTCTGTCGGCTGACCGCTGCGGCGCACTTCGAAATAGAGCGCCGGGCCATCACGCCCGCCGCTGCTGCCGACGCTGCCCAGCTGCTGGCCACGTGACAGGCTGTCGCCCGGGCCCACGCTGAAGCTTGCCAGGTGGGCGTAGAGCGTCAGCACATTGTCACCGTGATCGAGTATCAGCAGGTTGCCATAGCCGCGCATCCAGTCCGCGAAGACCACGCGACCGGCGTGCGGCGCCGTGACGGCGGTACCCTGCGTCGCGCGAATCAGCACGCCATCACGGTTGACGCCCTCGCCACGTCCATAGGCGGAGATCACCTTGCCCGGTGCCGGCCAATCCATCTTGCCCATCGCACGCGTGATGCGGGTCTTGGGTGGCGGCGCGCTCTTGATCGACTTGAGGCGCTTCTCGAGGGTCTGGATCAGCTGGTTGGCATGCGCGCGGTCCTGGTCCAGTTCGGCGATCTTCGCCTCATGACTGGCGTAGCGCGCATCCAGCTTGCGCAGCAGGGCGGCGCGTTCATTCTGTTGCGCGATCAGCTGACTGGCCTGCCGCTTGAGGCCTGCCTGTACGTCATCCAGGCGTGTCTGGCGGGCCAGCAGCTGTGCGCGGGTATCGGCCAGTGACTGGTTCAGCTCGGCCAGGCGCTCCAGCGCCGCACGCCGTGATTCGCTCAGATGGTTCAGATAGACCTGCAGGCGCTCAAGACGTGCGGGATCATCCTGATTGAGCAGCAATTTCAGTTCAGGCTGACGACCGAGGCGATAGAGGGCGGCCATCTCTTCGGCGACCGCCGCCTTCTGGGCTGTCTGCTGCTGACTGAGGGCTTCACGCTTGCGCGTCAGTGCCACCAGCTGCTGCTTGATGTCGTCACGCTCATCCTCGAGCTTGCCGGTCTGCTGGCGCGTGGCGTTGAGCTGGCGCTCGATCTTCTCCAGCCCGTTGCGGGTGTCGCTGCGCCGCGCTGCCGTGGCCTTGAGCTCGCCCTGCATCGCCTGGATCTCGCGCTTGAGGCGCTTGAGGTCTTCCTGGGAGGCCTGCTTCTTCTGGGTCAGGGTGGCGGTGTCGTCAGCGGCCTGCGCGGTGGTCGCCACCACGGGGCCGAGTGCCAGCGGGGCGAGACTCAGCAGCCAGGCAGACAGCACAACGCCGGAGACTCGGCTCCGGCGCTTGAAGATTCGGGGGCGGTCGCCCTGCCCGAGCGGCTTGCTCGGGCAGGGCGAGAGGCACGACGCACCGAAGGGTGCGCCATGCAGCCTGCTATCAGGCCTCGGCATAATCGACCAGCACCTTGCCATCCATCTCTTCCGGCACCGACTGGCCCATCATGGTCAGCAGGGTCGGGGCGAGATCGCACAGACGCCCGTCGGCGGCCAGCTTGGCATCGCGCTGCGTCACGTAGATCAGCGGCACCTCGAAGGTGGTGTGCGCGGTCTGCGGATTGCCGGTTTCCGGGTGCACCATCTGCTCGGCGTTACCGTGGTCGGCGGTGATCAGGCATTCGCCTCCGACCTTCTCCAGCGCCTCGACCACGCGTGCCACGCACTTGTCGAGGAACTCGACGGCCTGGACGGCGGCGTCGAACTTGCCGGTGTGGCCAACCATGTCGCCGTTGGCGTAGTTGCAGACGATGAGGTCGTAGCTGCCGGACTCGATGGCTTCCACCAGCTTGTCGGTGACTTCGCCGGCGCTCATTTCCGGCTTCTCGTCGTAGGTCTTCACGTCCTGCGGGGACGGCACGAGGATGCGCGTCTCGCCGGGATATTCCTCTTCACGGCCACCGGAGAAGAAGAAGGTGACGTGTGCGTACTTCTCGGTCTCGGCGATGCGCAGCTGGGTCAGGCCACGGTCGGACACGACCTCGCCCAGGGTGTTGTGCAGTTCGGACGGCGGGAAGGCTGCCGGCGCCGGGATGTCGGCGGCGTACTGGGTCATCATCACCAGGCCGTCGTGGGCCAGCTTGGGCGGCGTGCGCTCGAAGCCTGCGAAGTCCGGCTCGACGAAGGCGCGGGTCAGCTCGCGGGCACGGTCGGCGCGGAAGTTCATGAAGATGGCCGCATCGCCTTCCTGCATGGCGACGGAATCGCCGATGCGGGTGGCGGTGACGAATTCATCGGTCTCGTCGCGCTCGTAGGCGGCAGCCAGACCGGCGACGCCGGTGGCGGCTTCATGCTCGGCTTCGCCGTTGGCGATCAGGCGGTAGGCCTGCTCGACGCGGTCCCAGCGGTTGTCGCGGTCCAGTGCGAAGTAGCGACCGACCAGCGTGGCGACACGGCCGTCTTCCAGGCCCAGGCCCGCGAGGTGCTCATCGGCACGCGCGATGGAGGCCTCGGCGCTCTTGGGCGCGGTGTCACGGCCATCGGTGATGGCGTGGATATAGATGCGCTTGGCGCCCCGCTCGGCGGCCAGATCGGCCATGGCCAGGGTGTGGTCTTCGTGGGAGTGGACGCCACCCGGGGACAGCAGGCCGATCAGGTGCACGGCACGCCCGGCCTTGACGGCGGCATCGATGGGCGCGGTCAGGATGTCATTGTCCTTGAGGGCATTCTCACGCACCGCCTTGGTGATGCGCGTGAAGTCCTGATAGACGATGCGACCGGCACCGAGGTTCATGTGGCCGACTTCGGAGTTGCCCATCTGGCCGTCCGGCAGGCCGACGAAGCCACCATCGGTGTGAATCAGTTCGCTGGGATATTCACGACGCAGGCGGTCCATCACCGGCGTGTCGGCGGCGAGGATGGCGTTGTCCTTCTCCTCTTCGCTGTGACCGTAGCCGTCCAGGATGATTAGGGCGACGGGACGCGGACCTTGTGCTTGAGCTGCCATGACTTCCTCGCTGTGATGACGAATGATCTGGGGTGAGCAGGGGCCGGGATGACAGGATGATGTTCGACGGGCGACGCATCATGCAGCTGTCATGTCCTGCGGCCATGCTGTGGCGCATCCGTGGGGCAGAACCCTCGGCGGAAACGACATGTAGTGATAAAACTACCTGCTCGTTCTGCCCTCTATTAGAGGGGTGGTAAGGTGCCGAGTGCAAGTGCCGCAAGTGTATCGCCGGGATTGGGTTGCGCTATCGGTGGATCGCCCCGGCCCGGCTGAGCTGACAGCAGCCGGCGCATCGCCCGGCTACGCCTTTTTGATGCCATGCAGCGGCATTCATGCTTGGGCCTGTCATGTATAATGCTGGCTCCGTTACCTCAGGTAGCGGTCTATTTCCTTTGCCGCGTACGCGTCGGCATGCACGTCACAGCGGAGTTAGCCCGTCTCATGATCGAACAGCTGCTTCAGTTCGCGCAGAATCATCCCTTGCTGGTCGGCGCCTTCGTCGCCCTGCTGGTCGCCCTCATTGTCATGGAAACCATGCGTGGCAACCACGGCGTCAGCGTCAGCGAGGCCACGCGACTGGTCAATCGCGAAGAGGGTGTCTTCATCGACATCCGCGACAGCAAGGAATTCAAGGCCGGTCATATCGCCGGTGCCGTCAACGTTCCCAGCAGCCAGCTGACCAGCGAGACCACTCCGCTGGCCAAGTACAAGGAACGCCCGGTGATCATCGTCTGCAAGCACGGCCAGACGGCGGGACCGCTGGTGGCGCGCCTCGAGAAGGATGGCTTCAAGCAGGCCGTCAAGCTCAAGGGCGGCATGGGCCAGTGGGAAGCCGACAGCCTGCCGGTCGTGACTCGCTGAGTCGCGGGCTCGCACGTCGCGTGTCTGCCAGCTGTCATTGCCCCGCTGGCTGGGCAAGTTTGCGGGTCTGCTGGAGGCAGGCTCGCAACCAAGAATAAATCTCCGAACCCTCAAGGATATGTCTCATGGCTGAAGAACAGAACGCACAGGCTGCAGCAGGCGCAGAACAGGCTCAGGATCAGCTCCAGTTTGCCCTGCAGCGCATCTACGTGAAGGACGTGTCCTTCGAAGCCCCGAATTCTCCGGCGGTCTTCTCCCAGCCGTTCCAGCCGAAGGTCGCGCTGGAGCTGGATACCGAGCACCAGCAGGTCGGTGAGGAGCTGTTCGAAGTCTCCATCAAGGTCACCGCCCAGGTCACCAACGGCGAAGACAAGACCACTGCCTTCCTGGCGGAAGTCGAGCAGGCTGGCCTGTTCCGTATCGCTGGCCTGTCTGCCGAGCAGCTGGACCACACCCTGGGCGCCTTCTGCCCGAACGTGCTGTTCCCGTATGCGCGTGAAGCCATCGACAATCTGGTCAACCGTGGCAGCTTCCCTCCGCTGATGCTGGCTCCGGTCAACTTCGAGGCCATGTACGCGCAGCGCAAGCAGCGTGAAGCCCAGGGCGCCGCCGAGGCGACCGCTCACTGATCAGTGAGCCGGCCTTGATTGGCCACATGACAGGTACGACCAGCGACGGGCCCCAGTGGCCCGTCGCTGCGTTTTTGGGCGACAATGGCCGCCTTGCCTGCGATGCTGCATCGACTCATCGCGGTTCACTTTCATTGCTTCTTAGTCCGCGAGACTCCGTCCATGGCCATCCGTCTGCACTGCCCCGATCTTGATCTCAATGTCAGCGCCGGGGCGTCCTTCGCGCTTCCCGAGGGGCCTGTACGCCACCTCGGGCTGGTGCTGCGCGCCAAGGTCGGCAGTGAGGCGCAGCTGTTCGATGGCCGTGGGCAGGAGGTGCGCGTGCTGCTGGAGGAGGTGACCCGCAAGGGCGTCAGCGTGCAGGTGATCGAGGCGGTGCCCAATGACCGCGAGGCGCCGCTGGCGGTGCATCTGGGGCAGGCGATCTCCAAGGGCGATCGCATGGATTACGCCATCCAGAAGGCCTGTGAGCTGGGCGTGGCTGCCATCACGCCACTCTATACCGCGCGGGGCGACGTCAAGCTCAAGGGCGAGCGCGCCGACAAGAAGCTGGCGCACTGGCAGGGCGTGGCGGCCAGCGCCTGCGAGCAGTGCGGAAGAAGCGTCGTGCCGGTCGTGCATGCCCCGGTGGCGATGACGCAGTGGCTGGCCGAGCGTGATGAGCCGCTGCGCCTGATTCTGCAGCCGGGCGGTGCCGAGGCGCTGAACGTGGCCGAGGCTGAGGGCGGCGTGACCCGCGCCAGCCTGCTGATCGGCCCGGAAGGCGGCTTCACGCAGGAAGAGGTGGCAGAAGCCGCCGCCGCCGGTTGTGAGGTGCTCGGCCTGGGGCCGCGTATCCTGCGCACCGAGACGGCGCCGGTGGTGGCGCTGACCTTGCTGCAGCAGCGATTTGGTGACCTGCCGCGCTGACCTCCCATCATCTGGCACCCGGGCGGAATTGTTGATCTGCCGGCAACACAGCGTGAGCCGGCAAGGGCGTTTCGCCAGTGGTGAGCAGCACGGCGCTGCTGCATACTTGTCCCATCGCTCCCGCGCCATGGTGTCATGTCGCGACGGGAGTCTCCGTTATCCCCGCTGCCGGCCGCGTTCCGGGCTGGCAGTGTCGTCACAAGGTTGCCTCAATGACTGCTCGCAAGCTCAAGATCGGCGTGGTGATGGACCCGATGTCCAGCGTCGCCTACAAGAAGGACACCACTCTGGCCATGTTGTGGGCCGCCAGCCAGCGTGGCTGGTCGCTGCACTATCTCGAGCAGGAAGACCTCTATCTCGAGAATGGTCGCGCCATGGGCCGGATGCGTGATCTGGAGGTCTACCACGACCCGGACAACTTCTATCAGCTGGGCGAGGTCGTCGCGACTCCGCTGGCCGAGCTTGACGTGATCCTGATGCGCAAGGATCCGCCCGTCGACGAACACTTCCTGAATGCCGTTCATCTGCTGGGCTTTGCCGAGCGGGAAGGCGTGCTGGTGGTCAATCCGACGGCCGCGCTGCAGACCTGCAACGAGAAGCTCTTCGCTCAGCAGTTCCCGCAGTGCATCCCGCCGACCACCGTGTCGGCCAACGACAAGGTGCTGCGCGCCTTCCACGCCGAGCATGGCAACGTGATCTTCAAGCCGCTGGATGGCATGGGTGGCAGTGGCATCTTCCACGTCGCCGAAGATGGCCGCAATCTCGGCTCGGTGATCGAGCAGCTGACGCTGCGGGGCACCCGTCAGATCATGGCCCAGCGTTATGTGCCGGAAATCAGTGCCGGCGATACGCGCATTCTGCTGGTGGATGGCGAGCCGGTGCCGTTCGGCCTGGCGCGCATTCCCAGCGCCGGCGAGACGCGCGGCAACCTGGCGGCTGGCGGACGTGGCGAATCGCGTGAGCTGACCGACCGCGATTACTGGCTGATCGAGCAGGTCAAGCCGGTGGTGAAATCATTGGGGCTGATGTTCGTCGGCCTGGACGTGATCGGCGACTACATCACCGAGATCAACGTCACCAGCCCGACCTGCGTACGCGAGATCGATACCCAGCGCGGCACTGATATCGCCGGTCTGTTGATGGATGCCATCGAAGCGCGTCTGGCGGCGCAGCCGTCCGCCTGAGCAACGTCGTGATGAGGTCGGCACCAGTGGCTGACCCGCGATGGATTCGCAGTAAACGGCAGGGAAGCCGAAGCTGCCAATGAGGTTCCGTGGACAGGGAGTGGGGTATGGCAGCACCCGTCGAATGGTGGGCAGGCAATCATAGCGTCACCGACCCGATCACCTATGTGCCGGTGACTCGGGTGCATCGCCGTGTGGTGGCATGGGGGGCGGCACTGGCCGTCCATGCCGTCATCGGCTGGTGGTTGCTGGGCAGCGGCCTGCTGACGCCGCCCGAGGTGCCGCCGATGCCCAAGCCGGTGATGCTCGATGTGATGCTGGTCAGTCAGGCCAGCACCACTGCCGTCGACTCGCAGGTGGTGGCCGAGCAGGACCAGCAGGCCAGTGGCAGCGGGCGCGAGGCAGCGGTGCAGGCCGGGCCAACCAACCAGGCGCCCCCGCAGCCGGGTGAGCAGAGTGCGTCCGAGGCCAGCGAGCCGGCCGTGGCAGAAGCCCTGGCTCCGGCCACGCAGGCGCTGGTACTGCCGGAGCGCATCCCCGAGGTCATCGCGACCCAGCAGGCGTCGTCACAGCAGGTGACGCGCTCCGAACTGCTGCCGGATACGCCGGACAACGAACAGCAGGCCAGCGAGCAGGACGTCCAGCGAATCCAGGCCTCCGGCCAGTCGCGTGAAGTAGTGGGTGACACCGCCTCACGCAAGGCGGCGCGTGCCTCGGCCCGCGCGCGCTATATCAATGACTGGACCGGCACGGTGCAGGCATTCGGCAACCAGCACTATCCGGCGCCTGCTCATCTGAGCGGCGAGCTGCGGATTCGTGCCGTCGTGCTGCCCAGCGGTCAGCTTGAGTTCGCGGAAGTGTTACAATCCTCGGGACATGCTGAACTCGACCAGGCGGCTCTGGATACGGTCTACGGCGCGGCTCCTTATGCGCCCTTTGATGAAAGTCTCAAGGGGATGAGCCAGCTGACCATCACCCGCATCTGGCGATTCGGCCCCGGCAACGATTCTGGCGCGCCCTGACGCCTCGGGAGGACCATGCAAAGTCTGCGAGACTATTTCCTGCTGGCGATGCCGCATCTCGATGATGACAATTTTTCCGGCTCGCTCAGTTACCTCTGTGATCATGATGACAAGGGCACCCTCGGTGTCATCGTCAACAAGCCGATCAAGCTGACCATGCGCGGTCTGTTCGAGCAGCTCGAGATCGCTGCCGACAGCTGTGAACGCCTCGATGAGGTGGTCTATTACGGCGGCCCCGTCCACAAGGACCGCGGCTTCATCCTGCATCGCGGCAAGGCCAGCGAGTGGGATTCCAGCCTGCAGGTGACCGACGAGCTGGCGCTGACCACTTCGTTGGACATCCTGAAGGCGATAGCCGGCAACGAAGGCCCTGATGACTTCATGGTCTGCCTCGGTTGCGCTGGCTGGGAGCCGGACCAGCTCACCAACGAGCTGAAAGAAAACAGCTGGCTGATCGTCGAAGGCGACAGCGGCATCCTCTTCGATGCCGACAGCGAGTCCCGTCTCGAAGCGGCTGCCAGCAAGCTGGGCGTCGACATGAATCTGATGTCGCGGGAGATCGGGCATGGCTGAGCGGCAAGTCAGCCGTACGGCGCTGGCGTTCGACTTCGGCACGCGCCGTATCGGTGTCGCGGTGGGCACCGAGATGCTCGGCACCGCGACGCCTCTGGTGCCGCTGCATGTGCGGGACGGCATTCCGGACTGGAATGTCGTCAATCGCCTGATCGAGGAATGGCAGCCCGACCTGTTCGTGGTCGGCCTGCCCCTCGAGCTAGACGGCAGCGAGACACTGATGTGCAGCCGAGCCCGCAAGTTCGGCAAGCGCCTGTATGGCCGCTATGGCAAGCCGCTGGAAATGTGGGACGAGCGCGGCTCCACCAAGGCGGCCAAGGGCTTGGCGCGCGAGCGCGGCCACCGCGGCAATTATCGCGATGATGGCGTGGACGGCCTCGCCGCTCAGCTGATTCTCGAGAGCTGGTTTGCAAGCCAGCGAGGCGAGGGCGACCTTGTCGGTTACTGAATACTCCACCCGCTTCCTTTCCGGAAGCGGGTTTTTTTTGTCTGTTTGCCGCCATCCGGCAGGGAAGATAGGAAGCGATATCCATGCAAGAGTCTGAGATGCACGAAGAACATGAGGCACTGCCAGAGGTCGAGGCACTGCTCGAGGCCATGACCGAGGAGCTCGAATTGCTGTTCGAGCGCCGTGAACTCGATCGTGAACGTCTGATTCCGGTCGGCATTCATACCGGCGGTGTCTGGGTCGCTCAGGCACTGCGTGAGCGGCTGGGGCTGGAAGAGCCCCTCGCGACACTGGATATCGGTTTCTGGCGCGACGACTTCGGCCACAAGGGCCTGCCGGATGGCGGCCAGGGGTCACAGCTGCCGGATATCGAGAACCGCGATCTGCTGCTGGTGGACGATGTGCTGATGAGCGGACGTACCGTGCGCGCGGCGCTCAATGAGCTGTTCGACTATGGGCGTCCGCGCCGCGTGCTGCTGGCCTGCCTGGTAGAGCTGCCGGGGCGTGAGCTGCCGGTGCAGCCGGACGCCCTGGGCGCCAACCTGGCGCTGGCGCCCGGCAAGCGCATCAAGCTGGAAGGCCCCGACAACCTGCGCCTGACACTGGTCGATACCGGAGAGGTGACGGCATGAACCTGTTTGATCTCTCGCAGGCCAGCGCGGATGTGCGGGCTGCCTCGCCGGCACAGGTCCAGCTGGATGAGCAGGGCCGGCTGCGCCACTTTCTGGATATCGAAGGCCTGCCGCGCAGCGTGCTGATCGAGATTCTCGACACCGCCGATCACTTCCGTGGCATCGGCGATGCCGAGGTCAAGAAGGTGCCGTTGCTGCGCGGGCGCACGGTGGCCAATCTGTTCTTCGAGAACTCGACCCGCACGCGTGCCACCTTCGAGCTGGCCGCCAAGCGTCTGTCGGCGGATGTGCTCAATCTGGACATCAAGACCTCGTCGGCCGCCAAGGGCGAGTCGCTGATGGATACCCTGGTCAATCTCGAGGCCATGCAGGCGGATGCCTTCGTGGTGCGTCATGGCGACTCCGGTGCGGCGCACTTCATCGCCAGCCAGATCACGCCGCATGTGGCGATCATCAATGCCGGCGACGGTCGCCATGCGCACCCGACCCAGGCGATGCTCGACATGCTGACCATCCGCCGCCACAAGGGCGAGTTCGCCAATCTGCGCGTCGCGATCGTCGGTGACATCCTGCATTCACGCGTCGCTCGCTCGCAGATTCAGGCGCTCAATACGCTGGGCGCAGCGGAGGTGCGTGTGGTCGCGCCGCAGACGCTGCTGCCCATCGGGGTCGAGACGCTGGGCTGTCAGGTCTTCACTGAGCTGGCAGCAGGGCTGAAGGATGTCGATGTCGTCATCATGCTGCGCCTGCAGAAGGAGCGCATGGATGGCGCGCTGCTGCCCTCGGAATCGGAATACTACCGCCGCTATGGCCTGACCCGCGAAAGCCTGGCACACGCGCACCCTGACGCCGTGGTGATGCATCCGGGGCCGATCAACCGGGGTGTCGAGATCGAATCCGCCGTCGCGGATGGCCCGCGTTCTCTGATACTCGATCAAGTCACCAACGGTATCGCGGTGCGCATGGCGGTACTGTCGATGGCGGTCTCCGGACAGATGAAGGCGCGCGCCGAGCGCAGGGGTGAACGTTCACGAGGAGCTGGCGCATGAAACGCAGCCTGATCAATGCACGGGTGATCGACCCGACCAACGGCCGCGATGGCCAGTACGACCTGCACCTCGACGGCGGTCGCCTGATCGCGATCGGCGAAGCGCCGGCGGATTTCAGTGCCGAGCGGCGCGATGACCTGGCGGGCAAGCTTGTCACGCCGGCCTTCATCGATCTTGGCGCGCACCTGCGCGACCCGGGTCCGCGCTACAAGGGCAGCCTGGTCAGTGAGTCGGCTGCCGCACTGGCGGGTGGCTACGCGACCATCCTGCCGCGGCCCGACACCAGCCCGGTGCTCGACAGCGCCTCGCATATTCGTACGCTGCTGGACCGTGCGCGTGATGTGGCGGGGGTGCGTCTTGCGCCGCTGGGGGCACTGACGCAGGGGCTGGAAGGTGATCTGCTCGCCAATATGGCCGCGCTCAAATCCGCAGGCTGTGTGGCGCTGACCAACCTGCGCCAGCCGATACGCGATCTCGGCGTACTGCGCCGTTGTCTGGAGTACGCGCGGACCTTTGATATCACCGTCGTGTTCCAGGCCCAGGAGGCCGCCTTGGCCGGGCAGGGCTGCGCCCATGAGGGCGCCATTGCCTCTCGTCTCGGATTGGCCGGCATTCCGGAATCAGCTGAAACGGTCGCTCTGACCCAGTGGCTGCTGTTGATCGAGCAGACCGGCGTACGGGCGCATGTGTCGCTGCTCTCCAGCGCACGGGCCGTCGAACTGGTACGTGATGCCAAGGCCAGAGGGCTGGATATCAGCGCGGATGTGTCGATGGCGCAACTGCACTGGACCGATGAGCAGCTGGAAGGCTTCAACGCCAATTTCCATCTGGAGCCGCCACTGCGCAGCGCGGCAGACCGTGATGCGCTGCGGGCCGGTGTGGTCGATGGCACCATCGACGCCATCGTCAGTGATCATCTGCCCCATGAAGCCGCCGCCAAGAGCGCGCCCTTTGCAGTATCCGAGCCCGGCATGACCAGCCTGGAAACCATGCTGCCGCTGGGGCTGGCGCTGGTGAAGGCCGAGCTGCTCAGCCTGTCTCGCCTGATCGAGACATTGACGTTCAGTGCCAGACGCTTCGGGCTCAAGGGTGGCATGCTGGAAGTGGGTGAGTACTGTGATCTGGCGGTGATCGATATGGAACAGGAGTGGCGTGTCTCAAGCGAGACGCTGGTCAGTGCCGGCCATAACACGCCGCTGCTTGGCATGCTGTTGAACGGTCGCGTCGAAGAGGTGCTGCTGGGTGATTCCTGCTACGCCTAAGCAGTGTTTCACGTGGAACATGATGCTTGAGATATTTGGCTAAAGCGCGCCAACAGACTGATAGCCAAGCGATTTTTTGAATGACGTATGGAGAGAATTGGCTGCTTTTTCGTAAAGCAGCCAATTTCTTTACCAGCCTATGGCGCAGAGTGACATCGCTGGGCTGCGCTCTTTGCTGCCGGCAGATGTTTCACGTGGAACAATGGCTTCAGCAGCGATTTGCGAGAGCCCATTGGCCACAGCGCCTCAAAGCGGCTGTGGCAATAGCGAGCAAGGCGGCTGGCCAGGCTGATCTGGCATGCAGAAAAAGAGATATGAACAACAAGGAGAGAAAACCATGCCGATGATTCGTGCGGAATTTCTGACTGGCAAGACACAGGAACAGAAGCGGGAGTTGGTGGAGGCGTTGACGCGCGAGACGGCTCGCGTGCTGGGTGTGCGTGAGCAGTCCGTCTGGGTGGTGCTGCAGGAAGTGGAGCCGGAAAACTGGGCCGTCGCTGGCACGCCATTGTCAGAGCGCTGAGAGAAGAAGTTTCAACTGGGCACTTGTTCTCAACTAATTGATTTAGAGGGTGTTTTACGAGAATTTGAGATGTTTCACGTGAAACACTCCCCTAGTCTTGGCCCGGCATTGCCAGTGTATGGACAGCCGGCTGAGGCATGACAGAGGCATGACAGAGGGGAGTGGGGAGCAAGCAGGGCACGGGATGATCAACGCGCTCGGTAATCCGGAACAAAAAAACGCCGCAGCCAGAAATGGCTGCGGCGTTTTCATTTGCCTGCCCTCTGCTCCACGGCCATGAAGCAGAGCACGGACTCAGTTCTCGAAATCAGCTTCCGAGTAGAGGGTCCGGATACGCAGGGTATGGTCGACGGTCTTGAGCGCTTCGAGCGCTTTCTTGCCGTAGGCCTTGTCGACATCGATGACCACATAGCCGACCGTGTTGTTGGTCTGCAGGTACTGGCCAGAGATGTTGATGCCTTCCTCGGACAGCACCTGGTTGATGCGTGACAGCACGCCCGGGACGTTGTCGTGGATATGCAGCAGACGGTGCTTTTCCGGGTGCGCCGGCAGGGCGACTTCCGGGAAGTTGACCGAGCCGATGGTGGTACCGTTGTCGGAGTAGGTCACCAGCTTCTCGGCGACTTCGACACCGATGTTTTCCTGGGCTTCCATGGTGGAGCCACCGACGTGCGGCGTCAGGATGACATTGTCGAACTCGCGCAGCGGAGACACGAACTCTTCGCCGTTGCCTTTCGGCTCTACCGGGAAGACGTCGATGGCGGCGCCCAGCAGCTTGCCGCTGGAGAGGGCTTCGGCCAGGTCTTCGATGACGACGGTGGTGCCGCGTGCCGCATTGATGAAGACGCTGTTCTGCTTCATCAGCGCGAACTGCTGCTTGCCCATCATCCACTTGGTGGAGGGGATTTCCGGCACATGCAGGGTGACGATGTCAGCGCGCGCCAGCAGCTCTTCCAGGCTTGCCACCTGACGGGCATTGCCCATGCCGAGCTTGGTGACGGCATCGTAGTAGATGACGTCCAGGCCCAGGGATTCGCTGAGCACGGACAGCTGGGAACCGATGCTGCCGTAGCCCACGATGCCCAGCGTCTTGCCGCGGACTTCATGGCTGTTCTTGGCGGATTTCATCCACTGGCCACGATGTGCCTTGGCGCTCTTCTCCGGCACGCCGCGCATCAGCATGATGGCTTCGGCCAGTACCAGCTCGGCGACCGAGCGAGTGTTGGAGTAGGGCGCGTTGAACACGGGAATGCCGCGCTTCAGTGCGGCTTCCAGGTCGACCTGGTTGGTGCCGATGCAGAAGCAGCCGATGGCGGTGAGCTTCTCGGCAGCGGAGATCACGCGCTCGTTGAGCTGAGTGCGGGAACGAATGCCGATGAAGTGCACATCGCGGATCTTCTCGATCAGTTCTTCCTCGGCCAGCGAGGTCTGAAGCAGTTCGATGTTGGTGTAACCCGCGTTGAGGAAATTATCCACGGCGGATTGGTGGACACCCTCGAGCAATAGAATCTTGATCTTGCTCTTGTCCAGGGACGTCTTGGCCATTGTCGGATCAACCCTCTCGCCGGTCATGCCGGCGTTTCTGTTCGTTTGGTCTTTTTCATGACCTGCTGGCGTGTCACACCTCAAGAAAATGCCAGAGAAACAGCGGGGCGTGCTGTCAACAGGGGAGCAAAGAATATCACAGCCGACGGGGCCTCCGGATGAAATGTCCGCGTGCCGGGCATGAAAAATTCACAGCACAGCCGTTTGATGTGACTCTTCCTCCGTGCGCAGGGGGTGGGCAGCGTCGTGAAGCCCTTCGGGTTATACTGGCGCTCCACACAGAGACACCGGGCCCGCCCGGTCGGATGAGCGAGAGCACCCATGGCCGAAAAGGAAGTGCCACAGGATTTCGCCGCCACCCTGGCCCGTCTTGAAGGGTTGGTGACGCGGCTCGAGGCTGGCGACATGTCGCTGGAAGCGTCACTGGGCGCTTTTGAAGAGGGCGTGAGCCTGGCGCGCGAGGCGCAGCAGCGGCTCGACAGCGCCGAGTTGCGCCTGCAGGCATTGGTGGAAGGCCCGGAGGGGGCGCTGACGCCCACGGCGTTTACGGCGCCCGATGCCGCAGGCAGCATGGCGGGTGAAGCGGACGAGGAGAAGGACTGGTGATGTCAGGTGGATTGAATACGCAAGTCACGCCGACAGCATCGCAGGCCAGCGAGCTGATCCGCTCTGGACAGGCGCGCAGTGAGGCCGTGCTTGAGGCGTTGTTGACTCCCGGCAGTGCGGCGGTGAGTGAGCGTCTCGAGGACGCCATGCGCTACAGCGTGCTGGGTGGCGGCAAGCGTCTGCGCCCCGTGCTGCTGTATGCGGTGGGTCGTGCCCTGGGCTGCGATGAGGAGGCCGCTGACCGCGCTGCGCTGGACGCGGCGGCAGCGGCGCTCGAATTGGTGCATGCCTATTCGCTGGTCCATGATGACCTGCCGGCCATGGACGATGACGACCTGCGGCGCGGCCGTCCCACCGTGCATCGTGCCTACGATGAGGCGACCGCCATTCTCGCGGGCGATGCCCTGTTGACGCTCTCCTTCGAAGTGATGGCGACGACCGGCCATGTACGGACGCCTGCCCTGGTGCGTACCCTGGCCGAGGCCTCCGGGCGACGCGGCATGGTGGCCGGTCAGGCGCTGGATCTCGAGGCGGTCGGGCAGTTCCGTGAGGTAGAGGCGCTGTCACGCATGCATGCCTACAAGACCGGCGCGCTGATTCGCGCTGCGGTCCGTCTGGGCGGATTGGTGGCAGTCGACGAGCAGGATTCGCGTCTTGCTGCCCTGGAGCGCTACGCTTCGGCTATCGGCCTGGCCTTCCAGATCCAGGATGACATCCTGGACGTGACGGGCGACACCGCAACGCTTGGCAAGACGGCCGGTGCTGACGCTGCGCGCGACAAGCCGACCTACCCCTCGCTGCTTGGACTCGAAGGTGCTCAAGAGCGAGCAGGTCAGCTACTGCAAGAGGCCCTGGATGCCCTGGCACCGTTGGGAGAGGCCGCAGAGCCACTCGCGGTGCTGGCGCGCTACATGATCGAGCGAGACCACTGATTCCTGACGCCTATGAAGCTGTTTGACGAGATACCTCAGGCGCGCCCCGCGACGCCACTGCTCGATGCGGTCGAGACACCTCAAGCGCTGCGCGCCATGAGCGCGGCACAGCTGCGCCAATTGGCTGATGAACTGCGCGCCTACCTGCTTTACAGCGTCGGCTGTACCGGCGGGCACTTCGGTGCCGGGCTCGGTGTGGTCGAGCTGACCGTGGCCCTCCATCATGCGCTGGAAACGCCCCATGACCGTCTGGTGTGGGACGTGGGTCATCAGGCCTATCCGCACAAGATTCTGACCGGCCGTCGTGAAGCCATGTACAGCATGCGCCAGTACAACGGCCTGTCTGCGTTCCCCAAGCGTGCCGAGAGCGAGTTCGACACCTTCGGGGTGGGCCATTCCAGCACCTCGATCAGTGCGGCGCTGGGCATGGCGCTCGGCGCCCGCACGGCGGGTGAGTCACGGCGTGCCTGTGCGGTGATCGGCGATGGCGCCCTGACGGCTGGCATGGCGTTCGAGGCACTGGCGCATGCCGGGCACGTGAAGGCCAATATGCTGGTCGTGCTCAATGACAACGAGATGTCGATCTCCGAGAACGTCGGCGGCCTGGCAAGCTATCTGGCACGTATTCTGGCCAGCAAGCCGTATACCCAGATGCGCGCCAACGGCAAGCGACTGCTGTCGCCCTTGCCGGGTGCACTGGAGCTTGCCAAGCGTACCGAAGAGCACATGAAGGGCTTCATCAGCCCGGCGACGCTGTTCGAGGAGATGGGCTTCAACTACATCGGCCCCATCGACGGCCATGACCTGCCGGCGCTGGTGCAGACGTTGCGCAACATGCGTGATCTGGATGGCCCGCAGTTCCTGCATGTGGTGACGCGCAAGGGCAAGGGCTTCCTGCCGGCGGAGCGTGACCCGATCGGCTATCACGCCATCACCAAGCTCGAGAAGGCCGCGCCTCAGGCAGTCGAGCAGGCGCCTGCCGTCACCGACGCGCCGGCTCCCAAGCCGCAGAAATACTGCAGCGTCTTCGGCAACTGGCTGTGTGACGCCGCCGCCGCGGATGCGCGCGTCATCGGCATCACGCCGGCCATGCGGGAAGGCTCGGATCTGGTACGTTTCTCGAAGGAATATCCTGATCGCTACTACGATGTCGCCATCGCGGAGCAGCACGCGGTGGCAGTGGCAGCGGGCATGGCCTGTGAAGGCATGAAGCCGGTGGTGGCGATCTATTCCACCTTCCTGCAGCGTGGCTATGATCAGCTGATCCACGATGTCGCGGTGCAGAAACTGGACGTGACCTTTGCCATCGATCGTGCCGGTCTGGTCGGTGAAGACGGCCCGACGCATCACGGCAGCCTGGACATGTCATTCCTGCGCTGCGTGCCGGAGCTGGTGCTGATGGCGCCGGCCGATGAAGCCGAGTGCCGTGGCATGCTGAGCGCGGCACTGGCCCACCCCGGGCCGGCTGCGGTGCGCTATCCGCGCGGTACCGGGCCGGGGGTGGCCACCGATGCCGACCTGACGCCAATGGCCATCGGTCAGGGGGAATATCGCCGTCGTATCAGCGGCAGCCCCGAGGTGCGTGTCGCCATCGTCGCCGTGGGCAGCATGAACACGCCGGTGGCTGAGGTCGCCGAGGCGCTGGACGCGACCCACTTCAATCTGCGCTCCATCAAGCCGCTGGACCGCGAGGCACTGCTCGAGATCGCCGCGGAGCACGACCTGGTCGTGACCGTCGAAGAGAATGCCATCGCGGGTGGCGCGGGAGCCGGCGTGGCCGAGCTCTACCTGAACGCGGGACTGGCTCAACCCATGTTGCTGCTGGGGCTGCCGGATGGCTTCGTCGAGCATGGCAAGCCGGTCGAGCTGCTGCGTGATTGCGGTCTGGATGCCGCCGGCATCCGCGCCAGTATCGAGACTCGCCTCGGCAGCTGATCCTGGCGACATGCACTACCGAAACGCCTGTGGATGACTCGAGAGTTCGAGTTGTCCACAGGCGTTTTTCGTTGCGTGACTGCCTGCGGCGAGACGGCGAAGGATGCATGGAAGCTCCGCGACTTCCCGCCCATGCTGGATGACCATCAAGCCCTCTGCTCAAGCAGCCAGGGCCTGGCTGGCGCGAAAGCCTTCACCTGCGCCAGTCACCACCGCAACGCCACGGAGTGCGCCCGACCATGTTGACTCTCTACAGCTATCCGAATTCCCGCTCGCTGCGGGTCGCCTGGACGCTCGAGGAACTGGGGCTCGATTACCGGATTCATAGTCTGGATCTGAAGGCCGGTGAGGGGCACAGCCCTGAATATCTGGCCATTCATCCCGATGGCAAGGCACCAGCCCTGGTGGATGGTGAGCTGGCCCTGTTCGAGTCCAGTGCCATCTGTCGCTACCTGGCGGCGCGAGAAGGGCGCCTGCTGCCACAATCGCTGGCCGGGCAGGCCCAGATGGATCAATGGCTCAGTTTCCTGACCACCGAGCTTGAGCAGCCGCTGTGGACATTGGCCAAGCACACCTTCGCCCTGCCGGAGGACCAGCGCTGTGATGCCATCAAGCAGACAGCCCAATGGGAATTCCAGCGTGCTCTCAAGGCACTTCAGCGCCGCTTCGATGGCCAGGGCTGGCTGGTGGCCGAGGAATTCAGTGTCGCCGATATCTTCCTCGCCCAGACCCTCAGCTGGGCGCAGATGGCCGGGCAACCTCTGCCGGCCGTGCTTGAACCATGGGGCGAAGAGGTGCGGGCGCGTCCTGCCTGCGAGCGGGCCCGCCAGCGCGAGCAACAGGCCGCCGAGGAGCGTCAGCAACACTGAGTCCTGTTGCTAGAAACATTATCGGAAGCCGCCACAGGCCAAGCTGACGGGCTGACCTGTCCTGCATATCCTGTAGTGAAGCCATGAGAGCGCTCTGAGAGCGCACACACGCCACGAGGCGCCATCCTGATATCAGGGTGGCGCCTTTTGCGTTTCTGGGCCTCAGAGACGCTTGCAGGGCGCCTGACGAGGTTGAGAGGTCGCCTTGCTCGTTCAGCGGCGTCAACCGTCTGGGGCGCGCCCCAGGCTGTCTGGTGGCGGGCTGACTCAGATCGGTTAGAGGCAGGCCAGTTCGAGGCAGGGCGGCGCGAGGCAGGCCCTCGATCGAGGGCGGGGTTCAGGCATTCGGTGGTAAATGATGCGCTTTTTTGTATTTCTCGTATCTGTTCATGATTCGGTAATTGGTTGTTTTCGTCATGGTGGTCAAGTATTGATCGTGATGAGGTCGAGGGCAGCACTCATGCGTTGTGAGTGGCGACATATCCGATGAAAATCATGGGGTTGAGAGGTTTATTAGCTTTTTATGACATGATATTGATCAAATAGAGAGCGATGAGCGCATCTTGCTTGTTTTGCGTATCATTAATTGATTTGGTATGTGGTTTATTGCGGATCTTTTTGATAAGATGTTGGTGAAAACCTCAATGGGAATAACAACTTATGTGGATCTGGCAGCAACCTGACTGGCCACGGGGGCGGTTGGAGGTCATGCCCTTGATGGGGCAGTTGGCGGCGACCCAGGCGGTGATGTCGCCGCTGGTCGCTCAGGGGCAGAATCTCTATCCCCGACAACGCCTGCGTCTCGAGGCGACGCTCCTCAGCGAAGAGATGGAAGCCAGCGCCCAGCTGTCCGGCGTGGTGCTCGGGCGGGCGGCGTTGCGTGATGCGCTGTATCAGGCGCTGGGGCTGGAGTCCGGCCATCAGGAGTCACCGCGCGGGCCGGCGCCTGGTGTCGACGTCTTCGTGGATGTGACGCTGGAAGTCGTGCGCACGGCATTCCAGCCGCTGACCCGCCAACAGGTGCTCGAGTGGCATCGGCGTCTGGGGCCTTTCCTGCCGCGCAGCAGTGGTCAGCCACTCGGGGCATGGCGCGAGGCGCGCTACGAAGCGGTCAGCGGTCGTTATGGCCTCAAGCGCTTGCGCTATCGCGCCCCGGCGGAGAACTCCGATGCGCTGGACCGGGAGCTGGATGTCTTCTGGCAGCGTCTGGCGACGGAAGAACCGGATGTGGATAACTCAGGGGTGTTGAATGCCCTGCAGCTGCATGCGCACTGGCAGGCGCTCGCACCGCTGGCCTTGGGCAACGGCTTGATCGGGCGCTTGCTGCTGATGCGCTGGCTGACACGAATCGATGCCCTGGCCGCGTTGCAGCAGCAAGGCGAGTTTGTCGGCAAGGCCGCCGAGCGCTGGGAGCCGGAAGCGCTGGAGCAACTCTGCTGGCGCCGCCAGGCGCTGTTCTCGGTGGTGCTCGAGCATCAGGATGAATTGCGCGAGCTGGAGCAGCGTTATCTCGGCAAGCCCCAGACCTCGGCCAGCGGCCATCAGCTGCCGCCGCAGCTGGACCGCGCGCTCAATGGTGAGGGGGAGGATGCAGCGCCCGGTGACATGAATGTCTGGGCCGAGTGGTGGCTTATGCGCCTGCGTGACGCCGGTCGTCGGACGGCCTTCCATTACCAGCGCGTCCAGCGCGCCGAGCGACTGTGGCTGGAGCACGCGCGTACGCCGCTGAATGCCCGCCAGCGCGAGCTGGTACTGACATTGTTGGAGCGAGATGACGAAGAGGGCGTGGGGCGCGCCGAATACCGTGCCCTGGTCGATACCTCCGACCCTACCGCCGCCCGCGATCTCGCCGACCTGACCGCCAAGCAGGTACTGGAAAGTTACGGTGTCGGGCGTGGCACCCGGTATCGCTTGCCGGTCTTCGCCCCTCAGGGAGATAGCCCTGTGAGAGACGAGCCCTGAAGCGTCAAAAAAATCGCGAAAAAAGCGGGAAGGGTCATGACGACCCTTCCCGCTTTTTTGAGGTGGCTTGCCCGTGTTCTCAAGCCGGTATGCTCAAGAACGTCGGCCGACGTGGCGGCCCCCGATCACGTCATACGGAATACGGCAGCACTGCGGTATAGATGGCGAAGAAGTGGCAGGTACTGCCGCCAAGCACGAACAGGTGCCAGATGGCGTGGTGATAGCGCAGGCGTGTCATCAGAAAGAAGATCACGCCCAGGGTATAGGTGATGCCGCCGGCGACCAGCAGGATGAGCCCCGTCTCGGAGAGCTTCTCGACCAGCATCGGCGAGGCGAACACGATCAACCAGCCCATCAGCAGATAGACGCTCACGCGCAGGGCACTGAAGCGTTCAGGCCAGCGCAGCTTGAGGAAGATGCCGCCCAGCGCGAGCGACCAGATGATGGCGAACAGGGTCCAGCCGGTCGGGCCGCGAAGATTGACCAGCAGGAAGGGCGTATAGGTGCCGGCGATCAGTAGATAGATGGCGCAGTGATCCAGCAGCTGGAAGGCATATTTCAGGCGCGGATGACGGATACCGTGATAGAGCGTCGAGGCCGCATACAGCACCACCAGGGTCAGGCCGTAGAGGCTGACGCTGACGATCTTCCAGGGGTCGACTTCGGCGGCGAGACTGGCCATCACGATCAGCACGATCATGCCGACGAGGCCCATGACGGCGCCGATGCCGTGGCTGGCGCTGTGCAGCCATTCCTCCAGCCGGGTATAGAGAGCAGGCGTCGCGGAGGTGTCGCGTGAATTCGCGTCAACGACAGGTGATGCGCTGGAAGAGGGGGATGCCTGAGGAGGTGTCGAGGCGGGCCGTGTTGACGAAGGCTGTGATGACTGAGGTTGCGATGAAGAAGGCTGTGATGATGCAGCCGTTGAGTCTTTGCGCATGGCGATGTCTCCGGCGCGGGTTCGACTCCAGCCTACTCCCTGGCGGGTGACGTCGTCATGTCACGCTCGCTGTGCCAGCCAGTCAATCTGCCTATAAAGGAAGGGGGAACCCATCAGGCTCCCCCTGCGCGCGGCTACTCGCTGCGTTCGATATCCACGTCGCTTGCCTGGGTGAAATCATCCAGTGCCATCATGTGGCCCAGCTTGCCCGCCTTGGTCGAGAGATAGTGCTCGTTGTGCGGATTCAGGCCGGTGGTGATCGGCTGGCGCTCACTGATGGTGACACCATCACGGGTCAGGGCATCGACCTTGCGCGGGTTGTTGGTCATCAGCTTGAGAGTGCTGACGCCGAGATGCTCCAGCATCGGCACACAGATATCGTAGCGGCGCATGTCAGCCCCGAAGCCGAGGCGCTCATTGGCTTCGACGGTATCGGCGCCGCCATCCTGCAGCTCATAGGCGCGAATCTTGTTGAGCAGACCGATGCCGCGGCCTTCCTGACGCAGATAGAGCAGCACGCCGCGGCCTTCGGCGGCAATGCGCTTGAGCGCTTCCTGCAGCTGATAGCCGCAGTCACAGCGCATCGAGAAGAGAGCGTCGCCGGTCAGGCACTCGGAATGCACGCGGCCCAGCACCGGTGCGCCGTCATCGATGTCGCCTAGGGTCAGGGCGATGTGGTCCTTGCCGGTGGTCTCATCCTCGAAACCGTGCATGGTGAAGGTCGCCCAGGGCGTTGGCAGCCGCGAGGCGGCGATGAATCGAATGGTCACTGTTCACCTCGAACGCCCGGACAATCGCCGGGCTGAAAAAGCGCGGGCATGCGGTGGTCCGGCAATGTCTCGATGAGTCGCTCGAGATACCGGCGGCCAGCATGCAGTCATGTGGCGAGTTTACCAGTCTGTGGCCGATGACTCATCGCTCTGTATGGAAAAGCGTTGTTGCCGCCACCACCACAATGGTCGGATGACGCCAGCAAAGGAACTATAAAGGCGGGGCGATTTGCCAATGCATTTGTTGCATCACCACGATGGGCGGGATTTTTCTCAGGCTCTGATAGAATGCCGAGACATTCCCCGAGCTGATGTGTGATTCCGATGACCTTGAAGAATGATCGCTTCCTGCGCGCGCTGGCCCGTCAGCCGGTCGACCGTACTCCCGTCTGGATGATGCGCCAGGCTGGCCGCTATCTGCCGGAATATCGCGAAGTCCGCGGTCAGGCCGGTGGCTTCATGGACCTGTGCATGGACACCGCGCGTGCCTGCGAGGTGACGCTGCAGCCGCTGGAACGCTTCCCGCTGGATGCCGCCATCCTGTTCTCCGACATCCTGACCATCCCGGATGCCATGGGGCTGGGCCTTTACTTCGAGACCGGCGAAGGCCCGAAATTCCGCAAGACAGTGCGGACTGCCGAGGAAATCGCGGCGCTGAGCGTGCCGAATGTCGAGCGTGATCTCGATTACGTCATGCGTGCCGTGTCCACCATCCGCCGTGAGCTGAACGGCCGCGTGCCGCTGATCGGTTTCTCCGGCAGCCCGTGGACACTGGCCACTTATATGGTCGAGGGCGGTTCCAGCAAGGACTTCCGTCACGTGAAAGGCCTGATGTATTCCAATCCGGAAGCCATGCATCAGTTGCTCGACACCCTGGCGCAGGCCGTTACCGACTACCTGAACGCCCAGATTGCCGCGGGTGCTCAGGCGGTGCAGATCTTCGATACCTGGGGCGGCACCCTGTCCACGCCGGCCTATCTCGAGTTCTCGCTGCGTTACATGGAACAGATCGTCGCTGGCCTCAAGCCGGACAGCGAAGGCAACCGTGTGCCGGTGATCCTGTTCACCAAGAATGGTGGCCAGTGGCTCGAACACATCGCCGCCACCGGCTGTGATGCCGTCGGCCTCGACTGGACCACCGAGATGTCCAATGCGCGTGAGCGTGTCGGCCATCGTGTGGCCCTGCAGGGCAACCTGGACCCGAATGCGCTGTTCGGCACGCCAGCCGCCATTCGTGCCGAAGTCGGGCGTATCCTCGACAGCTACGGCCAGGGCCCGGGTCACATCTTCAACCTGGGGCACGGCATCAGCCAGTTCACCGACCCGGGCAACGTCAATGCCCTGATGGATGCGCTGCACGAGCTGAGCCCGGCCTACCATCAGGATGACGCCGCCAATGCGACACCGGTCGCCCGCGGCTGATGGGAGTGCCTGTCATGGTCTTCTCTGCTGCCACCCCTGTTGCTACCTATAGAAGGTGGCAAGCAGCAGGGCAGCAAGCAGAAGGGCGCCGGCCAGCGGGGGGGGCAGCATGACGCCGGTCGAGCAGCGTCTCATCCCGCGCCGCGGTTGGGCCTTCGTGGCGCTTCTGTGTCTGTTGCTGATCCTGTTCGGCACGCTCTCCCCGGGCGTGCCGCATCCGGAGCAGACCTTCCCCTGGGACAAGCTGCAGCATTTCTCCGCCTTCGCGTTGCTGGCGCTGACGACACGGCTGGCGGGCTTGACCAGCCTGATCATCCTGCCGGCCCTGCTGCTGCTGGGCGTCGCCATCGAATGTCTGCAGCTGGCGATTCCCTATCGCGGCGCTGAGGTGCTGGATGCGCTGGCGGACCTCGTCGGCATCCTCATCGGGCTGGGAGTGTTCCAGTGCGTCAGGCTGATTCTGCATCTGGTCCGCCTCGGGCCGGCCTCTCGCTGAGCCTCTCCCCCGGGCCGCGTGTCATCGATACGCGGCCTGTCTGAAATTGTCATGCATCAACACTTTCCACTCCGGCCGTCTTTGGCTATGGTGCAGCGCCTGCGCCATGTTGGCGCTTGCCCGGCATGTCGCGTATCACGACATCACGCCGCGTGGTCGTCATGCGGGCCGTGAACTGCCGGCCTGACGCTGGCGCAGTGCTGATTGGCGCAATTTCCGATGGCCATCGTGCCGTCTCTATCCATACCTTGATATCCCGTCTGTGATATCCAATGCGAGGGTCCCCCATGACCGAACGTCTCGATGGCTCCTGGTTTACCGAAATCTTCGATCGCCACGGCAGCGCCTTCTCGCTCAAGGTCAGCCACAAGCTGCATGACGAGCAGACCCCTTATCAGCACCTCGAAGTCTATGCCACCGAGACCTACGGCAACCTGATGGTGCTGGACGGCTGCGTGATGCTGACTGACCGTGACAACTTCCTCTATCACGAGATGATGTCGCACCCGGCGCTGTTCGCTCATGCAGACCCCAAGCGTGTCGTCATCATCGGCGGTGGCGATTGCGGCACCCTGCGTGAGGTGCTCAAGCACCCGGGCGTGGAGAAGGTCACCCAGATCGATATCGATCCGGCGGTCACGCGTGCCTCCGAGCAATTCTTCCCGGCGCTGGTCGAGTCCAATGACGACCCGCGCGCCGAGCTGCTGTTCGAGGATGGCGTCAAGTGGGTCGACAACTGCCCGGACGAGAGCATCGACGTGCTGATCGTCGATTCCACCGACCCGGTCGGCCCGGCGGAAGGTCTGTTCAAGACCGACTTCCTCAAGCGCTGCCATCGTATCCTCAAGCAGGGCGGCCTGATGGTGCAGCAGAGCGAGTCCCCGCTCTATCACACCGATTCCATCATCAAGGACCTGCGCAACGACATGGGCGAAGCGGGCTTTGATAGCGTCGCGACCCTGCCGTTCCCGCAGCCGGTGTATCCGTCCGGCTGGTGGAGCTGCACCCTGGCGGGCAAGGGCTGTGACGTGAAGTCCTTCCGCGAGGAAGATGCCGCTGCCGCCACCTTCGCGCGTGACTTCTATACCGTCGAAGGCCATCGCGCCGCCCTGGTGCTGCCGCCCTTCATGCAGCGCCTGCTGGAGAAGTGATCTGCATGCACCTTGCGGTGGCAGGGAAGCCCCATCAGGCACGAAAACATGCCTGATGGGATGAACAAGCGTTGAGTCAGTCAGACCGAGACATTGGTCGCAATCTGCCACTCGCGCCACATCGCTGCACCGCCAACGGCCGTTTCGCAATGAAACGGCCGTTTTTATTTTGCACCGATATGAGGCGAACTGGTCTCGCCATGAGCCTAACTGCGCGGCAATCGCGCGGAATGATCCGCCGCCCCACCCCGAGGCTTTGGCCTATAACACTGGGTTTTAGCGCTTTTTTCAGCGTTGAACGCAGCGGATCACGCGATAGGCGGAAATTGGAACGCGGCTTGCTATTGTCGATAGGTGCCATGCAATGCATTGCACCACTTCTGACTCGAGGCTGATCGAGCGGACTCCAGACTTTCGCGAGGGAATCACGATGCATAACAACAAGAAGCCACTGCTGATCGCTAGCGCCGCTGTCCTGGCCGCCTCCATGGCGACAGGCGCCAGTGCCGCGACCCTGGATAGCGTCAAGGAAAAGGGCTTTGTCCAGTGTGGCGTCAGCACCGGCTTGCCGGGCTTCTCGGCACCGGATGACGCCGGTAACTGGCAGGGCCTCGATGTCGATGTCTGCCGCGGCGTCGCGGCAGCCGTGCTGGGCGATGCCAGCAAGGTGCGCTATGTACCGCTGACGGCCAAGGAGCGTTTCACCGCGCTGCAGTCCGGCGAGATTGATGTCCTGTCCCGCAACACCACCTGGACGGCGACCCGTGACACCTCACTGGGCCTCAACTTCGCTGGCGTGAACTATTACGACGGCCAGGGCTTCATGGTCAGCAAGGACCTGGGCGTCGCCAGTGCCAAGGAGCTGGACGGGGCAGCCGTCTGCATCCAGTCCGGCACCACCACCGAGCTCAACCTGGCGGACTACTTCCGCCTGAACGACATGTCCTTCGAGCCGGTCGTCTTCGATACCTCCGACCAGACCGTCAAGGGTTTTGAAGCCGGTCGCTGTGACGTCCTGACCTCCGACCAATCCCAGCTCTACGCGCTGCGTATCAAGCTCTCCGATCCGGCGTCCGCGATGGTGCTGCCGGAAGTCATCTCCAAGGAACCGCTGGGCCCCGTCGTCCGTCAGGGCGATGACCAGTGGTTCAACATCGTCAAATGGACCCTGTTCGCCCAGATCAACGCCGAAGAGATGGGGCTGAGCTCCGACAACATCGAAGAGAAGAAGTCGGACACCAACCCGAACGTCGCGCGCCTGGTCGGTGCCGATGGCAACTACGGGGAAGCCATGGGGTTGCCGGCTGACTGGGCCTACCAGGTCATCAAGCAGGTCGGTAACTACGGCCAGATGTTCGAGCGCAACGTCGGTACCGGCTCCGCACTGGGTATCGAGCGCGGCTTGAACGCACTGTGGACCGATGGCGGCGTCCAGTACGCCCCGCCGGTTCGCTGATGCGCGGGCTCGCCCTGTACTGCGGGTGGGCCTTGCCCCTCATGACAGGCTGAGCAAGGACGCTGGCCAGGGGAAGTGAGCGTCTCGCTCCACTTCCTCTGGCCAGCGTCATGTGGGCCCCAGTTAATGAGGCCCAGCCTGTTCCTCGTGACCCTTTCATCGAGTGCCGAGAGATAACTGATCTGCCGTTCGATAGGACGGCAGGCGGAAGTCGCATAGCTTTCCGGCGGAGATTGCCTGTATGACACAACCTGCTTCTCGCCCGCCGGCCACGGTCAAGCCGCCATTCTGGCGTGACCCGGCCAAGCGGGCACTGATCTTCCAGCTATTGATGCTGGCAGGCGTGTTCGGTGTGTTGGCGATCATCGTCAGCAATACCCTGACCAACCTCGAAAGCCGTGGCATCACCACCGGCTTTGCCTTTCTGGACAACACCGCAGGCTTTGGCATCCTGCAGAGCCTGATCGACTATTCCGAGCAATCCACCTATGGCGATACCTTCATCGTCGGCCTGCTCAATACCTTGTTGATATCCGCGCTGGGTGTCATCGCCGCGACCGTGATCGGCTTCGTCATGGGGGTCGCGCGTCTGTCCCCCAACTGGCTGATCTCACGGCTGGCGGCGGTCTATATCGAAGTCTTCCGCAACATCCCGCTGCTGCTGCAGATCTTCTTCTGGTATTTCGCCGTCCTGAGAACCCTGCCGAGTCCGCGTGGCTCGCTGTCGCTGGGCGAGGCGTTCTTCCTCAACGTGCGCGGTCTGTTCGTGCCGGCCCCCATCACCTCCAGCGGTTTCTCGGTGGTGATTGCCGTGTTCGTGCTGGCCGTCGTCGCCAGCGGCATCTTCAGCTACTGGAACCGTCAGCGTCAGGCACGTACCGGTCAGCGCCTGCCGGCAGGCTGGATCTCGCTCGGCCTGATCATCGTGGCGCCGCTGCTGGCCTACTTCGCGATGGGCATGCCGCTGAGCTGGGAGCTGCCGGAACTCAAGGGCTTCAACTTCCGTGGCGGTATCACGGTCGTCCCCGAGTTCCTCGCCCTGTGGGTCGCGCTGTCGGTCTATACCGCTGCCTTCATTGCCGAGATCGTGCGTTCCGGCATCGAAGCGGTACCGCACGGCCAGACCGAAGCGTCACGGGCGCTGTCGCTGTCCGGTGGCATGACACTGCGTCTGGTGGTGGTGCCGCAGGCGCTGCGCGTCATCATCCCGCCGCTGACCAGTCAGTACCTGAACCTGATCAAGAACTCGTCGCTGGCCACGGCCATCGGCTATCCCGATCTGGTCTCGGTCTTCGCGGGTACCACGCTCAACCAGACCGGTCAGGCCATCGAAGTGATCGCCATGACGATGCTGGTCTATCTGACCATCAGTCTGCTGGTCTCCATGTTCATGAACTGGTTCAACGCCCGCATGGCGTTGGTCGAGCGCTGAGGGTCTGCCCATGTCGATTGAAAAGACCCTGTCACGGGTCACCGAGAAGATGATCGATTCCCGTCCGGCGCCGAGCGACAGCATCGGCGCGGTGGCCTGGTTGCGCAGCAATCTGTTCGCCGGACCGATCAATACGTTGTTCACGCTGTTCGCGCTGTATCTGGTCTATCTGCTGGTGGTGCCCAGCCTGCAGTGGGCGCTGATCGATGCCAGCTGGAGCGGCACCTCACGAGAGGACTGCACGGGGGAGGGCGCCTGCTGGGTGTTCATCAGTGCGCGTCTCGATCAGTTCATCTACGGCTTCTACCCGAGTGAGGAAACCTGGCGGGTCGATATCGTCTTCGCCGTCTTTGCGGCTCTGATCGCCTGGCTGGCGATTCCGAAGCTGCCGGCCAAGGGCTGGGTCGCCATCGTCAGCCTGGCGGTGTTCCCCTTCATCGCCTACTTCCTGCTGCATGGCGGCAGCTTCGGCCTCGAGATCGTCGGTACCCACGAGTGGGGCGGTCTGATGCTGACACTGGTGCTGGCGGTGGTGGGTATCGTGGCGGCACTGCCGCTGGGGATCCTGCTGGCGCTGGGGCGTCGCTCCGAGATGCCGATCGTGAAGAGCATCTGTGTGGTGTTCATCGAGTTCTGGCGCGGCGTGCCGCTCATCACGGTGCTGTTCATGGCCTCGGTGATGCTGCCGCTGTTCGTGCCTGGCGAGGTCAACCTCGACAAGCTGGTGCGCGCGCTGATCGGCATCACCCTGTTCCAGAGTGCCTACATGGCGGAAGTGGTGCGTGGCGGCCTGCAGGCGATCCCGAAGGGGCAGACCGAGGCCGGCATGGCGCTGGGGCTGGGCTACTGGCGCAACATGGGGCTGATCGTGCTGCCCCAGGCGCTCAAGCTGATGATTCCCGGCATCGTGAACACCTTCATCGCCCTGTTCAAGGACACCTCGCTGGTACTGATCATCGGGCTCTTCGATCTGCTCGCCATCGTGCAGGCCGGTCTCGCCGACCCCAAATGGCTGGGCTACTCCATCGAGGGCTATGCCTTCGTGGCGCTGGTCTTCTGGGTCTTCTGCTTCAGCATGTCGCGCTACAGCCAGTATCTCGAGCGCCTGCTGCATACCGGTCACAAGAAGCGCTGATCACGGCGCCAAGGAATCTTCATCATGACAACGACAACATCCGCCTCGCAGGGCAATACCGGCGCCGATGAGCGCCCGATGATCGAGCTCAAGGGTCTCAACAAGTGGTACGGCGACTTCCACGTGCTGCGCGACATCAACCTGAGCGTGCGCAAGGGCGAACGTATCGTCATCTGTGGCCCTTCGGGGTCCGGCAAGTCGACGATGATCCGCTGCATCAATCATCTCGAGGAGCATCAGGAAGGCGATATCGTGGTCAACGGCATGCCGCTGACCCAGGACATCAAGCAGATCGAGGCGATCCGTCGCAACGTCGGCATGGTGTTCCAGCACTTCAACCTGTTCCCGCATCTGACGGTGCTCGAGAACTGCTGTCTGGCGCCGATCTGGGTGCAGAAGCGGCCGCGCCGCGAGGCGGAAGCCGAAGCCATGAAGTACCTGGAGCGGGTGCGCATCGCCGATCAGGCCCACAAGTTCCCCGGTCAGCTGTCCGGCGGCCAGCAGCAGCGTGTCGCGATCGCGCGCTCGCTGTGTCTGAGCCCGGAGGTGATGCTGTTCGATGAGCCGACCTCGGCGCTGGACCCGGAGATGATCAAGGAAGTGCTGGATGTCATGGTCGAACTGGCCAATGAAGGCATGACCATGCTGTGCGTGACCCACGAGATGGGCTTCGCCAAGACCGTCGCCGACCGCGTCATCTTCATGGATCAGGGCCAGATCATCGAAGAGAACGCGCCGGAGCCGTTCTTCAACAACCCGCAGTCCGAGCGGACCCAGTTGTTCCTCAGCCAGATTCTGGGGCATTGAGGCCACGGACTGATCGGATGCTGTAAGCCGTAAACAGAAAACGCCCCGCGTGATTTCCATTATGCGGGGCGTTTTCGTGTGTGAGCCGCAAGGCAGTCAGTGGGTGCTCACTATCAACTCATTCCGCTAAATAAATAGGCTCGCTTAGAGGCTGGGCTCGGTGCGGCGTACTTCGCTGCTGTGGGTGTCTGGCAGCTCTTCATCGCTGCCCAGGCTTGGCTCCTGCGGCTTGGCCGCGGCCTTGGGCGATGCAGCGGCAGGTGTATCGGCAGATGTCGTCGCCGCCGCTGTGGCAGCGGGGGCTTCTTCGCCTTCGCGCGGCCAGGTGACGCTGCGTGGCTTGCCGACCCAGCTGTCGTCATTGTCGTGCACTGCCGGGCGGCGCGAGATGGAGCGCGTCACCAGCGCCGCGGCATCCAGGGTGTGATTGCCCCCGCGAATGCTCAGCAGGTGATGCGGCGCCATCAGCAACTCGAACAGCAGGCGCGTCATCACGAAGGCCAGCAGGAAGCCGCCGACACCCTGCGTCAGTACCGGCCACTGCGCGACCAGCGAGTTGTCAGGCCCGATGGGCGTCAAGTGCTGCAGCGTCCAGCCACTGGCAGCCGCCAGCAATCCCAGCTGCAGCATCAGGTGAGCGGTGACCAGCACGCGCCGGGGCAGCGGGCGGCGCATCAGGAGCAGATTGCGCATCGAAACTTCTCCGAGAAAAGACCACAGGATGAGGGGAGCGGTGGCAGACGGGCAGGCGGCACCCCGCGTTGGGCGGATGTTAGCACGCACTTCGCCATCGACGTCATGTCCGGGAGTCGCGACGCCAGTGTCGGTTCCGGCAACGATGGAGGAGCGTTGCATGTGGCTGGCGGGGTAAAGGAAAGGCCGGGCATGCCGATACAGAGGGCGGCACGTACCGATGATGACGCCGGTACACCGCATGCCTGCATGCCTTGCCACCGAGGGGCAGACCGACGCGCTCTGCGCTGGCACCCCCCGGCCCCCTTCCCGATGGATTTGAACCAAGGAGTGGCGATGTTTGCCTCGTTACGTGCGCGCATCACGTTAGCCTGTGTGGCGATAGTGCTGGTGGCGCTGGTGGTCGTCAGCAGCCTGAATGCCTGGACCACGTTCCGCAATACGCATGCCGATGAGAGCGACTACCAGCAACAGTTGCTGAGATCGAACGCCGCCCAGCTGAGTCAGTGGTTCAGCGTGCATATCAATGCGGTGAGCGGCATCGCGGCCAGTAGCCTCGAGAACTTCCCCGATGCCGCCTTGACCCAGGCGATGAAGCAGGGCGACTTCAGCAAGACCTATGTCGGCTTCCCGGATGGTCGTTTCCGCTACTTCGATGGGCGCCCGGGGCGGGCAGGTTATGACCCGCGCCAACGTGGCTGGTATCAGGCGGCGGTGGCGACCGGCAAGCCCGTCATCACGGCGCCCTATGTCGGTGCCACCAGTGGCGAACTGGAAATCAGCGTGGCGGCGCCGGTCTATCGCGGCTCACGGCTGGTCGCCGTGGTCAGTGGTGATCTGCCGCTGGCGTTCATCACCCGCACGGTCGCCGAACTCTCGCCGACGCCCAACAGCTTCGCCTTCCTGATCGACGATACCGGCACGCTGATCGCCCACCCGGATGATGCCCTGGTGCTCAAGCCGATGAGTGCACTCGCATCGTCCCTGACGCCCGAGACCCTGGCCAGCAGCAATCGCCTGGTGGCCGCCGGCCAGTCGGCACTGGAGGTCGATATCCAGAAGCGTGATTACCGCATGTTCAGTGCCGAGCTGGATTCGGCAGGGCTGGGAGACACCGGTTGGCGTCTGGCGCTGGCCCTGGATGTGGCCGACTCGGATGCACCGCTTTATGCCCAGCTGTGGACCACGCTGGCCATGACGCTGCTGGTGTTGCTGGGGGCCGCCGCCGTGATGTCGTGGATCGCCAGCCGCAGTCTGCGCGGCCTGGCGTTGGTGCGTGATGCGCTGGTGGATATCGCTGCAGGCGAGGGCGATCTCACGCGGCGCATTCAGGTCAGCGGGCGTGATGAAGTCGCCGAGATCGGCAATGCCTTCAATCGCTTCGTCTCGACTCTCAATGGCGTGCTCAGCGAGATTCGCCTCGCCAGTGGCGCGGTACAGACCGCCGCCGCCGAGATCAGCCAGGGCAGTCAGGATCTGTCGTCACGTACCGAGCAGGCGGCGGCCAATCTGCAGGAAACCTCGGCCTCGATGGAGCAGATTTCCGGCACCGTCGCCCAGTCCGCGGACTCCGCACATGAAGCTGACGGGCTGGCCAAGTCGGCCAGTGAGGTCGCGCGTCGCGGCGGCGAGGTGATCGGAGAGGTCGTCACCACCATGCAGGGCATCGATGACGACTCGCGCAAGATCACCGAGATCGTCAGTGTCATGGACTCCATCGCCTTCCAGACCAACCTGCTGGCATTGAATGCCTCCGTCGAGGCGGCACGCGCCGGCGAGCAGGGGCGTGGCTTCGCGGTGGTGGCCGGTGAGGTGCGTACCCTCGCCCAGCGCTCTTCCGAGGCCTCGCGGGAAATCGCCACGCTGATCAGCTCCGCCAACGAGCGCACGCGCAATGGTGCCGAACAGGTCAGGGTGGCCGGCAGCACCATGAACGAGATCGTCGCCAGCGTGATGCGTGTCAGTGAGGTGATCGGCGAGATCAGCCATGCCACCCAGGAGCAGAATCACGGTGTCGGACAGGTCTCCAGCGCCGTGGCCGAGCTGGACCAGGTGACACAGCAGAATGCGGCGCTGGTGGAGGAATCCGCCGCGGCAGCGGATGCGCTCTCCGAGCAGTCGGCGCGTCTGGCCGAGATGGTGGGCCGCTTCCGTCTGGATGGCCCTGCACAGCCGCCCGCAATGGCGCCACGTAGCGCAGGCACCCTGTCCGCACAGGGCTCCAGTCCCCGTGCTGCCAGCCCCGTCGCATCGGAGGAGCTGGATTGGCAAGCCTGGTAAGGCCGTCAGCACGCGAGCCTGTCAGTCGCCAGTGACAGGCATTAGACGCCAGGGCCGCCCTTCGGGGCGGCCCTGGCGTTTTTGGTTATCTGCTTGCCTGTCGACCTTCAGGCGTCGGGCTGGCGGGGCGGTGTGCGGGAAATGAGCGGCAAGGGTTGAATGTGCGCAAGGGTGCCAGCATGTAGTCAATTGAAAGCGAAGCGATGATCGTCATTCTTCATCAACGACGCCTCACGAGAGACAGGGAGTGTGTAAATGGTTACTTACATCGTTGCTGCCGACGCCGCACGTGCACGTATCTTTGCCCGTGCCGCTGGCAAGGTCACCGAAGTGGAAAGCCTCGTACATCCTGAAAGCCGCCAGCATACCGGTGACCTGAGAACCGGTGGCAAGGGTGAATCCAGCGGCGGGCACGGCAGCCTGCATCAGACTGGCGATGATGGCGCGACTTCTGACAAGCATCAGGACTTCTTCGCCAAGGAAGTCGCGCAATACCTCAAGCAGACGGCCAATGACGGCAAGTTCGATCAGCTGATCATCGCCGCCGCGCCCAAGTTCCTGGGGGCGCTGCGCGACAAGCTCGACAAGCCGGTCGCCAAGCTGGTGACGGAAACCGTCGACAAGGACCTCTCCCATGAGAGCGCTGATGAGATCAAGGCGCGTTTCACCGGCCTGACTCACTGATCACACCCCCGTCATGCAGAGACCAGGACGCCGCCAGCGGAAACGCTGGCGGCGTCTGTATGTGAGTGGTCACTATTGTTGTGAGCCTCATGACGTGAGGTGGTAGTGTCAGCAGGCTCGGTTGCTGAAGGCCGAGCGTGTGCGAATCACGGCACCTGCGGCAGGATGATCTCGTCACTGCGTGAGGCGCTGCCGCTCAGGTTGCGGCAACCGGCGACGAATTCGCGCATTGCCTGGGTGATGAAGCGATCACGATGGTGGACGAAACGATAGGCGCGCGTCAGCTCCAGCCATGGAGTGGGCAGCTCGACGAGGCTGCCGCGCCGAAAGGCATCTCTCAGCGCGAGGCGCGAGATGCAGCCGATGCCGAGCCCCGCTTCCACGGCACGCTTGATGGCTTCGGTATGTTCCAGCTCCAGCATGATGTCGAGGCGCTGGGAAACGCTGGTCGAAGGCCCGTCCAGATGTGGGCGCAATGCCTGCTCGAAGGTGCCGCGTGTGCCGGAGCCACGCTCGCGCATGATCCAGCGTGCCGCCAGCAGGCGCTCAAGCGTGACCTCGCCCTGTGCCAGCGGGTGTGACGGCGCACAGAAGATGCTCAGCCGATCACTGACCCAGTGGGTCGCCTCCAGCAGCGGATGCTCCACCTCACCCTCCACCAGCCCGATGTCCAGTTCGAAGTGCACCAGCTTGTCGATCAGCTGATGGGTGTTGTGCACGTGCAGCTCGACGCGGCTGGCGGGGTGATGATGCAGAAAGTCACCGATGATCTGAGGCGCCAGATAGTTGCCGATGGTCAGCGTCGCGCCGATCTCCAGCGAGCCGGTGGCGTCCTGCTGACCGAGCAGCTGCTCCAGCTCCTCGGCCTGGTCCAGCAGCGCGATCGCCTTGGGCAGCAGCTCACGCCCCAGACCATTGAGCCGCAGGCGCTTGCCATGGCGATCGAACAGCCGGCAATCGAACTGACGCTCCAGCTCGGCCAGTGCCGTGCTGGCCGCTGATTGCGACATGGCCAGACTGTCGGCGGCCAGCGAGACATTGTCATGCCGCGCGACCGCCACGAAGACGGCCAGCTGGCGAAGGCTGTAGCGCATTCGACCTCCCGGGGCATGCAGTGAAGGGGCAGAGATGAGAAGGCGAAAGTGAACGCAACGCAGGATTCGCCGTCAGAGCGGGCGGACCCTGCACGACCAAGGTTGAAATGCGATTCATTCGCAACCAATATTGGTAAACTAGATAACCTATATCCAGATAAACCATTTAACGCATAACCCTGCAGTGACTACAATCGCTGCATAGTTCATTGGGTCATAAGCTGTTATTTGTTTATGCCAATAGAGGATATCGAATTCGAGGGGCCACGCCCCGGGAGGCCATCAGGTGAGCAGTTTGACCACAACCGAAGTCATCGACGTCCATCACTGGAACGATTCGCTGTTCAGCTTCCGCACTCAGCGTGAAGACAGCCTGCGCTTCAAGAACGGCCAGTTCGTGATGATCGGCCTGGAAGTCGAAGGCAAGCCGCTGATGCGCGCCTACTCGATCGCCAGCCCGAACTACGAGGAGCACCTCGAGTTCTTCTCCATCAAGGTGCAGGACGGCCCGCTGACCTCACGCCTGCAGCACCTGCAGCCGGGCGACCAGATCATGGTCTCTCGCAAGCCGACAGGCACGCTGGTACTGGACGATCTGCTGCCGGGCGAGAACCTTTACCTGTTCTCCACCGGCACTGGCCTGGCGCCGTTCCTGAGCGTCATCCAGGACCCGGAAACCTATGAGCGCTATGACAAGATCATCCTGATGCACGGCGTGCGCCATGTCTCCGAGCTGGCCTATGCCGACATGATCGCGGAAGAGCTGCCCAAGCACGAATATCTGGGCGAAGAGATCGCCGAGAAGCTGATCTACTACCCGACCGTGACGCGCGAGGAGTTCCGCAACCAGGGCCGCATCACGGATCTGGTCGAGAACGGCAAGCTGTTCGAGGACATCGGCCTGCCGCCGCTGGACCCGAAGCGTGACCGCGCCATGATCTGCGGCAGTCCGGCGATGCTCGACGACATCAGCGCCATGCTGGATGCGCGTGGCTTCGCCATCTCGCCGAAGATGGGCGTGCCGGGTGACTACGTGATCGAGCGTGCCTTCGTCGAGAAGTGATCCGCGCGCATCACGCATGAGCGACAAGTGCTGAAACGAAAAAAACCGCAGGCCGATGGCCTGCGGTTTTTTTGTGCTCATGTCACCCGTCGGGGCAGCACGTCAGTGCCAGGGGCTTGCGCCAGAGGCTCAGACGGCGTCCTTGCCGGTCTCGCCGGTACGGATGCGAATGACCTGCTCCAGCGGCGAGACGAAGATCTTGCCGTCGCCGATCTTGCCGGTATTGGCGACATTGGTGATCGCCTCGATCACGGAATCGATCATGGCGTCATCCACCGCGACTTCCAGCTTCACCTTGGGAAGGAAGTCGACCACGTACTCGGCACCCCGATACAGCTCGGTGTGGCCCTTCTGGCGGCCGAATCCCTTGACCTCGGTCACGGTGATACCCTGCACGCCAATCTCCGACAGGGATTCGCGCACGTCGTCGAGCTTGAATGGCTTGATGATGGCAGTGACCAGTTTCATCGTGTCTCTCCTTGGGTGATGGTGCGGGTAACGAGGCCTGCTCGTCACGCCGGTCTCTGACTCAAGCATACACCGCTTATCCAGTCAGGAAAAAAGACTCCCGCCAGGTGGCGGGAGTCTTGATGCTGCAGGTGCTGTCGCGTCCAGGCTTACTTGCGGCTGGAGGTGAATTCCGGATAGGCCTCCATACCACATTCGGCCAGATCCACACCTTCGTACTCTTCTTCCTCGCTGACGCGAATCCCCATGATGGCCTTGATGATCAGCCACACCACGAAGCTTGCGATGAACACCCAGGCGAAGATGGAGGCGGCGCCCAGCAGCTGTGCGGAGAAGGTGGCATCGTCATTGGTTAGCGGCACAGCCAGCAGACCCCAGAGACCGACCACACCGTGCACGGAGATGGCGCCGACCGGATCATCGATCTTCAGCTTGTCGAGACCGACGATGGAGAACACGACCAGCAGACCGCCGACGGCGCCGATCAGGGTGGCAGCACCGACGCTCGGTGCCAGCGGACCCGCAGTGATGGCGACCAGGCCAGCCAGCGCGCCGTTGAGGGCCATGGTCAGGTCAGCCTTGCGGAACCACAGACGGGCGAGGATCAGCGCGGCGATGACACCACCACAGGCGGCGGCATTGGTGTTGACGAAGACCTGAGCGACCGCGTTGGCCTCATCGATGTTGGACAGCACCAGCTCGGAGCCGCCGTTGAAGCCCAGCCATCCCAGCCACAGGATGAAGGTACCCAGCGTGGCCAGCGGCAGGTTGGCGCCCGGGATGGCATTGATCTCGCCATTCTTGCCGTACTTGCCCTTGCGAGCGCCCAGCAGCAGCACGCCTGCCAGAGCGGCGGAAGCGCCGGCCATGTGCACGATGCCGGAGCCGGCGAAGTCGCTGAAGCCCGCTGCGCTCAGGAAGCCGCCACCCCAGGTCCAGTAACCCTGCACCGGATAGATGACGCCGGTCATGACCACGGCGAAGGCCAGGAAGGCCCACAGTTTCATGCGCTCGGCGACCGCACCGGAGACGATGGACATGGCGGTAGCCACGAACACCACCTGGAAGAAGAAGTCGGAACGTGCGCTGTAGTAGATGTCGCCACCGGAAGCGAGCGCTTCCTCAGCGGTATTCTCGGCACCGATCAGGAAGCCCAGGCTCGGCAGGAAGCCGCCTTCGGCGCTCGAGTACATGATGTGGTAACCGACGACCATGTACATGGTGCAGGCGATGGCGAACAGCGCCACGTTCTTGGTCAGGATCTCGGTGGTGTTCTTGGCGCGGACCAGACCGGCCTCGAGCATGGCAAAGCCGGCTGCCATCCATAGCACCAGGGCGCCACAGACCAGGAAGTAGAAGGTATCAAGTGCGTACTTGACCTCGATGATCTCGTTCATGCGGGGTTCTCCTTGTTATTGTGCGCGGGGCTCAGACAGCGTCGGCGCCGCGTTCACCGGTGCGGATACGGATGACATCATCCAGCGGAGTGACGAACAGCTTGCCGTCGCCGATCTTGCCGCTGTTGGCCGCCTGGGTGATGGCGTCCAGTACCGATTCCACACTGCTGTCATCGACAGCCACTTCAATCTTGACCTTGGGAAGGAAGTCGACGACGTACTCGGCACCGCGATACAGCTCGGTGTGCCCCTTCTGACGTCCGAAGCCCTTCACTTCGGTGACGGTAATCCCCTGCACGCCGTTGTCGGCCAGTGCTTCTCGCACGTCGTCCAACTTGAAGGGTTTGATGATGGCGGTGATCAGTTTCATGTGCTGCCCCCGTTCGCTACCGGAATGATCATTCTTGTTAAGCATGGCCAGTCAGATGAGCTGGCGGCCTGTTCCTGACAAGTGCATCGCACGAGATGTGCCATGCGGCTGAAAATCCTTGTAACTCATCTGGTTATCGCAGGATGGCTGACAGTCTTTCGGCCTGTGCAAAGATGGCTGAATCCGAAGGTCACCTGGCATGCACCGTAATGGTGCTGTTTCTGTGCCTTTGGGTGTGGGGGCAAGTGCTAATGTGGTGCAGGTGTGTGCCTGCCGATGAGGATTGTCTGGTGCAGGACGATGCGGGGCATGCACCCGACTCCAGGGTTGCGTATCCTTGCAGCAGGACACGACGGCCCCATGTACAGGGGTGTCATCATTTTCTGACCGGCAGTCCGCACGACGCGGCCGCCGGCCCGCAACGGCTGAGGTGCAGCATGTTCAAGAATGACGTCATCGGGCGTATGGCCCAGCAGATCGGTGAGCGCCTGCAGGATGCCTCGCATGGCCCGGAAGAGCTGCAGAAGTCCGTGCAAGGGGTGATGCGCGGTGCCTTCGACCGCATGGAGCTGGTCTCGCGTGAAGACTTCGACATCATGATGGATGTGCTGACGCGTACGCGCAGCCGCGTCGAGTCGCTGGAAAAGCAGGTCATCGCCCTCGAGTCATTGCTGGAGAAGCAGGGGCTGGTAGCGGGCAACGCGCCGGCTGCCGAGCCCGCCACGCCAGTGGATGACGAGGGGGAAGCCGCGGTGGCGAAGCGTGAAGCCGCCAGTCACGCCGCGGAAATCGAGCGCCAGCGCGACGCCTGATTCCGTCAGGTGACGGCTGAACCAAAACCGCCACGCCCTTTCGGGGCGTGGCGGTTTTTTGCGTCATGGGCGCCGCTGATTCTGAGGGGAGGCCTCAGGCAGTCTGGGGACGAGTGCCCAGCATCCAGCGCACCAGACCTACCACTGAGGCGATGATCCAGAAGATCTCGATCACGAAGCTGGCGAGGTTGAAATTGATGCACAGGCTGATCAACAGCAGGATCGCCCCGCTCAGATTCATCAGGTTGTAGGTCAGGCTGCGGGCATCGAGTCTGCCGATCTGCAGCAGGAAGAAGGCGCCGACGACCAGAGTGGTGCCTAGCATGCCGATCACATCCGCCAGGGATGCCAGCGGGGCAAGCATGTCTTGCATGGGTAGTGCTCCTGAAACAAGCCGAAGTCGTCCTGAATGGCTGGCCCTTTCCGTGGGTTGGACGATTCTCTGCCGCGCATCGGCGGCGTTCCGTGAGACAGCTTGGCGGTCATCCCGGCAAGGCCGGGACAACCGATCAAATATACAGCAGTCCCCGTCCGGCGGCACTCTTGTGGCTCTCTCGAGGACGCTATCGCCCCTGTATGAGCACTTTCTTGGTGCAGGCAGGTCTCAAGCCGGCCTCCCCCCACGCCCATGTGACGAATGGTGGCGCTGAAATGCGCCAAAACAGGCGCTTTTGCGTGGAAAGTGCTGCCAAAACCGCTACTTTTAATTCGCCGCGAGCGTTTGTCGGCAATGCTGGCGAGCGTAAGCGTCCTTCCGGCAAGCAACCCGCATTGCCAGCACCCGGGCGCGCCGCTGTGGGTGAAGCTGAATGGCAGCCGCAGCCGCAGCCGCAGGGCACCAGACGCTCTCAATCACCAGGCAGCAGTAAGCCGTCACCCGTCACCCAGCGCCAGGTCCTCAGGCACCAATCCCCGGCACCAGCGTCCCAGTGCTCGGTAAATTCCTCGAACGCAACGCATGCGCCGTCGCTGATCTCTCCCTGACAGGCGCCTCATGAGCTCCTCTGGCTCAATCTGATCTCTGACATGGCTTTCATCACTCGACTGAGTCGGTCGTCCAAGCACCCTGCCTGCAGTTATTGAGTTTAATTTCTGTTGGTTGGTGCTTGTGAGTTGAGATCGGGCTGTGGGTGTCCTGGTCCGACGTTGGCTCGCTTGATCATCGATGGCATCAGTGCCTTGAATGATGAAGTTTTGAGCGCTCAAAAAATGTCCACACGCAATGATTATGTAATCTTATCCACAACCTGTCTGTTTGTTACGTATCCAGTAATTACGTGAGCCTGAGGCGTAAAGAAATTTACGTTATAGATGCGAGAATCGTCACCTGAGCACGTATTTCCAGGCGGCGCATGGCAGTGTCGTGGGGGTATGCTAAGCCTTGCGGCAATTGTCGAGCGCCCGAGCGTTGAGGCGCTCGCCTTCTGGGGGGTATGAGGTTTGCCATGCTGGGAGGGTTGGCAGCGGTGTGTGCCTTCGCGCTCATGGCAGGCCAGTGCCTGCTCCGATTGCGCCGTGCAACTGAGAGGCGGCATCACGCAGGGAAGGCTCATGTCATTGGCAATGTTGCGCACGCGCGCGTCACTTGGTTTCGAGGCACCGGAAGTTCAGGTGGAGGTACACCTTTCCAACGGCTTGCCGGGGCTGTCCATCGTCGGCTTGCCGGAAGCGGCGGTGAAGGAGAGTCGCGAGCGGGTGCGCAGTGCGCTGCTCAATGCCGGCTTCGAGTTTCCGGCGCGCCGTATCACCCTCAATCTGGCGCCAGCGGACCTCCCCAAGGAGGGCGGACGCTTCGATCTGCCCATCGCGCTGGGGATTCTGGTTGCCTCCGGGCAGATACCGGAAGAGGCCGTGGCAGCGATGGAGTGCCTCGGCGAGCTGGCGCTGGATGGCAGCATCCGTGCCGTGACCGGCGTGCTGCCAGCCGCACTCTGCTGTCGCAAGGCGGGGCGGACGTTGGTGGTGCCGCGCGGCAATGCCGACGAGGCGGCACTCGCCGAGGAGTTGGAAGTACTGGCGGTGGGCCATCTGCTGGAGCTGGTGGCTCACCTGCTGGGGCGCGAGCGCCTCACGCCGCATGTGTGCTCGATCATTCCCCAGGCGCGCCTGCCGGAGCCCGACCTGAGCGAGGTGCGTGGCCAGCATCAGGCGCGCAGGGCATTGGAGATCGCCGCGGCCGGCGGCCACAACCTGCTATTTGCTGGTCCGCCGGGCACCGGCAAGACGATGCTGGCCAGTCGCCTGTCCGGCATCTTGCCGCCACTGGGCGAAGGGGAAGCGCTGGAAGTCGCGGCGGTGCGCTCGGTATGTGGTCTGCCGATCATGGAGCGCTGGGGGCAGCGGCCATTCCGCGCCCCGCACCACACGGCCAGTGGGGTCGCGTTGGTGGGCGGTGGCTCCAAGCCGCGCCCGGGCGAGGTGTCGCTGGCGCATCATGGCGTGCTGTTTCTGGATGAGCTGGCGGAGTTCGATCGTGGCGTGCTGGAAGTGATGCGCGAGCCGCTGGAGAGTGGCCGTATCCTGATCTCGCGCGCCAGCCATCAACGCCGTTTCCCGGCGCGCTTCCAGCTGGTCGCGGCGATGAACCCCTGCCCCTGTGGCTACCTCGGTGACAGTCGCCGCAATTGCAGCTGTACCCCGGCGCAGATCCAGCGCTATCAGGCGCGTCTGTCCGGCCCGTTGCTGGACCGCATCGACCTGCAGGTCGAGGTGCCGGGCCTGCCCGCCGAGGAGCTGACATCCGCCACCCCCGGCGAGGCCTCGGCCGGCGTGCGCGAACGAGTGCTGGCCGCTCGCGCGCGCCAATTGGCACGCGGCGGCCTGAATGCTCATCTGGATACCCACGCGCTGGAAGCCGCCTGTCAGCTGGAAGACGGCGAGCGCCAGTGGTTGGCCGGTGTGCTGTCACGCCTCAATCTCTCGGCGCGCGCCTATCACCGGGTGCTGCGTGTCGCGCTGACACTGAGTGATCTGATCGACCAGGACGGTGTGCAGCGGCCGCAGCTGATGGAGGCCATCGGCTATCGCCAGCTGGACCGCATGATGGGCAGGGACCCGGCTCGCCCGGGGGCAGGCGCCCAGCAGCGCAGCGCCTGATGTCGGGGGGCAGGGCGTCAGCCCTGCTCGGGCTCAGTAGGAAGGTCTGTCCGCGCCGGGAATGCCTGCACGAATCAGGCGTGAGAAGTCGCCGTCCGGATGCTCATCGGCGGCGATGGCGGCGGGGTTGATCAGGCTGCTGGCCTTGAGTTCCGCGAAGGGCGCAGCGTCACTCAGGGCGTCCTGGTCCGCGACATATTCCGGCAGATAGCCTGAGAGCAGCAGACGGTAGTCCAGCGGCAGGCCGTCGGTCAGGCGCGTCATCATCGCGTAGACGAGGGTGGTGCAGTTGCTGGTGGCGGTGTTGTAGAAGCGTGGCTGAGTGCGCAATGTCTCGGCTTCGTCGACGTAGGCCAGCAACAGCTCGCGGATCATCTCGCGCGGCATCTGCACCCGATAGAGGTGTACCTGTTCGCCGCGCATGTTGCTGCGCACGCGGATGATGTCGCGTTCGTCGGCGGCGATCACCGCCAGTTCGTACTGCTTGAACATGCCGCCGAGGGTCGAGAACTGCTCAGTGCGCTCCTTGCGGATCTCCACCGAGAAGGCCAGATAGCGACCATCGGCAAAGCCGAAGCTGACCAGCGTATGGGCGATCTGCGGGCCCATCCAGTGACTGGTCAGCAGGTCCACCGAGGTCAGCTCCTCCAGCGGATAGTCGCGGCTTTCCCAGCGCGGCGTGTAATCCTCGGCGCTGTGCCACACGAAGTTGCGTACCTGCTCGAGATGCAGCACTTCACCCTGCGTGGCAGCTTCGGTCCTGGCGCTTGCCGGCGATGCCTCATCCCGTGCTGGCGTGACCACCTGCCCCTCGACCAGATGCGCCACCTCCGGCGCCCAGTCGCGGTCCGCCCGTGGCGTGATGCTGGCCCACCAGGCAAGGCTTGCGACCAGCAGCATCAGGTAGCTGCCCATCAGCCGCCAGCGAATCGCGCTGGCCTGTGGCCACCACAGGGCAATCACGCACACGAGCCCCAGCACCGCTGCGAGAGCAGCCACGGTGGTGCGCAGCCCTTCCGGCCCCGGCAGGCGGAACCACAGTGCGGGCGCTAGCCAGAGGCTCGCGCCCACTACGGCGAGGCTGCTCAAGGCGCGAGCCGCGAGGCTGACCAGCGTCATCGCGAGGCCCTCACGATACATCGTTCATGAACGGCGCTCTTCGGCGATGGCCTGCTCGAGACGCGCCAGACGGCCCGGTACCAGACTGTCTTCGAGTGTCGATATGCGCAGGATATGGCCAAGCGAAGGATGCGGAGAGCGAGTGATCAGCACGCCTTGAGCCATCAATTGCTGCTGCACCTGCGCTGCCAGTTCGGCGCTCTTGAGGCGCACGCAGAGGAAGTTGGTCGCGCTGGGCAGCACTTCCGCGCCCAGCGAGCGCAGATGCTCGGCAAGTCGATCGCGACAGTCGATCACGCCGGCGACATGCGCTGCCGCCTCTTCAGGGTGCGCCAGCAGCAACTCACCTGCCGCCATTGCCGGGGCGCTGACCGCGAAGTGAATCCGCACCTTGGTCAGCATGGCGACATCGTCAGGCTCGGCGATCATGAAGCCGAGACGCAGGCCCGCCAGCCCATAGGCCTTGGAGAAGGTGCGCAGGCGGAAGGTGCGTGCCATCGGCGCATGGTCGGCGTGGGCGGCGTCCGGGCGGAAGTCGTGATAGGCCTCGTCCAGCAGCAGGCTGCAGTTCTCCGGCAGGGCGTCGCGCAGGGCGCGCACATCGGCGTCAGAATGCAGGTGGCCGCTGGGGTTATCGGGGTTGGCGAGATAGACGACGCGGGCATCATGCTGCCTTGCCGCGGCGAGCAGCGCCGCGAGGTCCGGTGCCAGTCGCGACGATGAAGCGTCATCCGCCGTGGCGAAGCTCTCGCTGTAGGGCACCTCGATGACCTCGGCACCCAGCCCGCGGGCGAAGTACGCCAGGGTCGGATAGGTGCCGGCGCTGGTGATCACGCGCTCGCCCGCACAGACAGTGGCGCGCATTACCAGTGCCAGCAGGCTGTCGGCACCGGCGTCGACCAGCAGGTTCTCGTAGGCGACTCCCAGACGCTCAGCCAGTTGCTGGCGCAGTTGCCAGGCATCGGCGTCGGCATAGCTGCGGCTCAGGTCGGCCAGGGCAGTGCCCAGCGTGCCGCCCAGCGTGTGGTGCGGCATGTCGAGCCCTTCGTTGGAGCCATACTGATATGGCAGCGCGTGTCCCAGTCTGCGTTCCAGCGCCTTGATGCCGGGGAACGGGTTATGCGGCCCATCCTGATAGAGGTGGGCAAGAAAGCGACGGGGACTGGCGGTGGTCATGTTGGCTCCGGAAAAGCAGAAAACGGTAAAGGGTGTATCAGAGGTGGCGGGGACCACGGCGCAGCTGGGCGCAAGACTCAGGGCTCAAGACTCGGAGCTCAGGGCGCGGGGTGATTGCGCGCCAGCGACTCGAGGGCCGCCTGGTCGAAGGCGCCGCTCAGGGTGAAGGTGCGCGTCTCATTGCGCTCGGCACTGGCGCTGCGGACCAGCGTCAGCTGCAGCTGATACGGCTGCAGCGTGCGGTCTGACAGGGTCAGTGCGACGCCGCTGGCCTCGAGAGTGGTCTCGAGACGCCACTGGCGGCTATCGACGGCGGGGCGGTCAGTGCTCCAGTTGAGCACCTGAGGCCCGTTCTTGAGCGCCAGCAGTGCGCGGGTCAGCGCCTCGTTCAGCGCGCCCGGGTTGGCCTGCAGCGTGGCATCCACCTCGGGCGGCGCGAGCAGCAATACCTGTTGTTCGAGCGGGGGTGTCCAGGGCTGCTCGGCGATTAGGCGCGCCGCGCTCTGGCCGAGACCATAGATGGGATCGCGTTCGGCACGCGGCACCTGGTCCAGGCTCATGCAGCCCGCCAGCGTGGAGAGTAGCAGGGTCGCGGCCAGCATGCGCAGGCGATGCATGGCCATCATGCCGTGCGCCCCTGCTGCGGCAGGTCTGACGGGCGCTGCGACAGGGCATCGAGGAAGGCGTCCAGCTCGGCAAACAGCTCCTGGCGAATCGGCTCGGCTTCATTGACCAGGTGGTGCTGGGCCTCGGGATGGCGGTAGATGCGCGCATTGGGGAACTTGCTCGCCAACACGCCGAGATTCCACTGCCAATCGACGGTGGTGTCCTGCTCGCCCTGCAGGATCAGGGTCGGCAGTGAACAAGGGGGCAGGGCGCGCAGACGGGGAATCCACTCCCGCATCGCCGTTACCCACTTCACCGCGAGGCGATCGGCCTGCAGCGGATCATTGGTGCTGAGAAACTCGTAGAAGGCCACGTCATTGGTATTCGCGCGGTACTTGCGCGGAATGGAATCGATGAAGGGGCGCGCCATGCTGTGCAGCCAGCGTGACTGCGACCAGCCCCACGGCCGTACCAGCGGTGCGAGCAGGGCGATTCCCTGCCAGCGCGATTCATCGCCGCGCATCAGGGCGTCGGTGGCCAGCACCGAGCCGCCGGTGCTCTGGCCGATGCCGAACCACGGGTGCGGCGCCAGACTGTGGTCTTCCAGGTAATCCTGGAAGGCCTGCAGGCAGCCGACATAGTCGCCGAAGTCATCGATGGAGGCGGGCTCGCCGGATGACAGGCCATGCCCCGGCAGGTCCCATAAGGCGACCTGCCAGCCGTTGCGCAGCAGGTGCGCCAGCAGATGGCGATAGAGGGCGAGGTGATCGAAGTAGCCGTGGACCACGAAGACGGTGCCGCGCGGCTTGCGCGGTGTCCATAGCTGGGCCCACAGGCGAAAGCCCCCGGCCTCCAGGTGGCCGGCATGCACGGCGATGTCCTCGCTGCGCAGCGCATCGAGACCATAATGGCCCAGGTAACGCTCCAGTGGACTGGACGTCTGGCCCGGCAGCATGTCAGGCAGGCGGATAAAGGGGCCGTGGTCGAGCAGTTCACTGAAATCGGGCATGGTCATCTCCATAATGCTGCCATGCTAGCGGCTGGCGCGGCTGCGAGCTACACAAAGAACAGTGTTTCTTCACTGTTTTCCCCGCCTGTCGCCGAGCAACAACAGCGACGCGGAATCAACGCTGGGCGGGTAATCGGGCTCCATGAGCTTGTTCATTGGTCATAGCAGTCCTTTCGCCGGCCTCGCCATCGGGTATGGTGATGGGATTCGTCCCCGCCCGGCAGGTGACAGCGTCTTCCTGCCCGGCGTCTCGATGGCTCACGCTGGTCGGGCAGTCGCGCGTCAAACGCCGCGCCAGTGAGTGCCGTCTGGCGAAAATCCTTTTGAACACCACTGCTTGCAGTGTTGTCAGCCGTTGAGGGTTTCCAGCGATTCGTTTTCAGGGAGAGCAAACGCATGACCGACCGTATTCAACTTCAGCGCCTGGCCATCGACGCCAGCCTGCACCGCTTCGTCGAGCAGGAAGCGCTGCCGGGCACAGGGATCGCGCCGGAGACCTTCTGGGCGGGTGTCGATTCACTGCTGCACGAGCTGGCGCCGCGCAACCGCGAGCTGCTGGCGACCCGCGAGCAGCTGCAGAGCGAGATCGATGCCTGGCACCGCGAGCATCCGGGCAAGGTAGACCTCGAGGCCTACAAGGCGTTTCTGCACAAGATCGGCTATCTGCTGCCGGAGCCGAATACGGTCGAAGCCAGCACCGCCTTCGTGGATAGCGAGATCTGCCAGCAGGCCGGCCCGCAGCTGGTGGTGCCGGTGATGAATGCCCGCTACGCCCTGAATGCCGCCAACGCGCGCTGGGGCTCCCTCTATGATGCGCTCTACGGCACCGACGCGATCAGCGAAGAAGATGGCGCCGAGCGTGGCAAGGACTACAACCCGGCACGCGGGGCCAAGGTCGTCGCCTATGCGCGCCAGGTGCTGGATACCATCGCGCCGCTGGCCGGCGGCAGTCACCACGACAGTGAAGGCTACACGATTCGTGATGGTCATCTGCTGGTGCGTGCCGGAGGACGTGACCTCAGCCTCAAGTCGCCGGAACGCTTCCTCGGCTATCGCGGCGATGAAAGCGCGCCGAGCGCGATCATCTTCGCCCACAACGGCCTGCACGCCGAGCTCGTGATCGATGCCGAGCACCCCATCGGCAAGACCGATCCCGCCAATGTCAGTGACCTGATCATGGAGGCCGCGCTCTCCACCATCATGGACTGCGAGGACTCGGTGGCCGCCGTCGATGCCGAAGACAAGGTGACGGTCTATCGCAACTGGCTGGGCCTGATGAAGGGCGATCTGACCGAGACGCTGGAGAAGAATGGCCGCAGCATGACGCGCAAGCTGAATGCGGACCGCGAATACACCGGCGCCGATGGCACCACGCGTGTGCTGCATGGTCGCTCGCTGATGCTGATTCGCAACGTCGGTCATCTGATGACCAACCCGGCCATCCTGCTCGAGGGTGGCAGCGAAGCGCCGGAAGGCATCATGGATGCCATCTTCACCAGCCTGATCGCGCTTCATGACCTCAAGGGCGACAAGCAGGACCGCGGCGGCATCTGCAACTCGCGCACCGGCTCCGTCTACATCGTCAAGCCCAAGATGCATGGCCCCGAGGAAGTCGCCTTCGCCGATGAGCTGTTCGCGCGGGTCGAGCAGCTGCTGGGGCTGCCGGACTCCACGCTCAAGATGGGCATCATGGATGAGGAGCGCCGCACCACCGTCAACCTCAAGGCCTGCATCGCGGCCGCCAGTTCCCGCGTGGCCTTCATCAACACCGGCTTCCTGGACCGCACCGGTGACGAGATGCACACCTCGATGGAAGCCGGCCCGATGCTGCGCAAGGGCGACATGAAGGGCGCCGCCTGGATTCAGGCCTACGAGAAATGGAACGTGGATGTCGGCCTGGAATGTGGCCTGCGGGGCCGCGCCCAGATCGGCAAGGGCATGTGGGCCATGCCCGACCTGATGGCCGCGATGCTCGAGCAGAAGATCGGCCACCCGCGCGCCGGTGCCAACACCGCCTGGGTGCCGTCACCGACCGCCGCGGTGCTGCATGCGCTTCACTATCACCAGGTCTCGGTGAAGGACGTGCAGCATGATCTGCTCAGTCGTCCGCGTGCCAGCCTCGATGACCTGCTGACCATCCCGCTGGAGCTCGATCCCCAGTGGAGTGCCGAGGAAATCCAGGCCGAGCTGGACAACAATGCCCAAGGGATTCTCGGCTATGTGGTGCGCTGGATCGATCACGGCACCGGCTGCTCCAAGGTGCCGGACATCCATGATGTCGGCCTGATGGAAGACCGCGCCACGCTGCGCATCTCCAGCCAGCACATCGCCAACTGGCTGCATCACGGCATCGTCGACACTGCCCAGGTGCAGGACACGCTGGAGCGCATGGCCGGCGTGGTGGACCGTCAGAATGCCGCGGACCCCAGCTATCAGGCGATGACGGATGACCTCGAGGGCTCCATCGCCTTCCAGGCCGCCTGCGAGCTGGTCTTCCAGGGTCGCGTGCAGCCGAGCGGCTACACCGAGCCGGTCCTGCATCGCCGTCGTCTCGAGAAAAAGCAGCAGGCGCGCTGATCGCAGGGCGGCTGGCTTGAGGAAACACTGAACACGACAACGGCGACCCTGGGTCGCCGTTGTCGTCTGTCGCCGAGCAGGAATTGCCCGGCCACTATTTTGCCAGGCGCATGTTTCCCGAGACCGCATTTGCCGCTAGCCTTGCCCCAGAAACCGCGTAACCGCGCGATCGGACCTAGTGTGTCGAGGAGAATGTCATGCCCGTGATGAGCGCCGCCGCCATCGAGGATTTCCTCGATGAAGTCTTCCCCCAGCGCCTGGGTACCATCGAGGCCGTCGGCGATCGCTGGGCGACCATGGGGTTGGCCATCGAGGACGAGCATCTGCGTCCCGGCAGCTGTGTGTCCGGGCCGACGATGATGGCGCTGGCGGATGTCTGCCTGTATGTCGCGATTCTCGGCGAGATCGGCCCGGAGCCGATGGCCGTCACCAGTGACCTCAGCATCCACTTCCTGCGTCGCGCGCGCGGCGACCGCGATCTGATGGCCACCGCGCGTATCCGCAAGCTGGGTCGGCGGCTGGCCGTCGGCGAGATCGAGCTTTTCAGCCACGGTGACACCGACCCGGTCGCCATCGTGACCGCGACCTATACCTTGCCGGACAGCGATGACTGACCCCGGGACGGTCGTGGGCAACGCCTTGGGCCAGTCCGCTACAGCTTGTTGATGTCCTTCTCTTCGCTGCCGCGCTGACGCCAGCCGGTGACGGCCAGGCTCAGCCAGCCGGCGATCAGCAGCAGGCCGCCGATGGGCGTGATGATGCCCAGCTGGGTGCGCGCCGTGGTCGCCAGGGCATACAGCGACCCCGAGAACATCAGGATGCCGGCGGCCCACAGCCCCAGCGTCAGCATCTGGCCGCGCAGTGGCTGCACCGAGCGCCAGGCGAGTACCCCGACCGCCGCCAGCACGTGCCACATCTGATAGCGGACGCCGGTCTCGAACACGCGCAGCATGTCCGCGCTCAGGGTGCCGCGCAGGCCATGACTGGCGAAGGCACCCAGCGCGACGGTGGACATGCCGGCCAGTCCCATGGCCAGCCACCAGTGGCGGGAGTGGGAGTCGTTGTGACGCATAGACAATAATTCCTTGAGGGCAGGTGGCGCGGCACGATGTGCCTACGCCTGTCCACGTAAAGCCGCTACAATAGCGGCCTCTTTTCGCGGGAGGACAGCATGCAGATACAGCTCAACGGTGAAGACCACGTGGTGACGGACGACACGACGATTGCCGCTCTGGTCGAGAGTCTCGGTCTTCAGGGCCGCCGACTGGCAGTGGAACGCAATGAAGACATCGTGCCACGTAGCGCGCACGCCGACACCCGTCTGCATGCCGGTGACCGCATCGAGATCGTCCATGCCATCGGTGGTGGCTGATCCGTCCTGTTTCCAAGATTGACACTTTTCACTACTCGCTCGCGCTCAGCGCGTTCACGTCCAGCTCGATGAGGTCATCATGACAGACAGTTCTGCCCCGACATTGAACAACCCCGTCACCCAGGTCGCCGGCGACAGCCCGTTGATCGTCGCCGGTCGCGAGTTCTCCTCGCGCCTGCTGGTCGGTACCGGCAAGTACAAGGACATGGACGAGACACGCTCCGCCATCGAGACGTCCGGCGCGGAAGTGGTCACCTTTGCGGTCCGCCGTACCAACCTGGGCCAGAACGCTGACGAGCCGAACCTGCTCGACGTGCTGTCACCGGATCGCTATACCTTCCTGCCCAACACCGCCGGCTGCTACAACGCGCGTGACGCGGTGCGTACCTGCAAGCTGGCCCGTGAACTGCTGGATGGCCACAACCTGGTCAAGCTGGAAGTGCTGGGCGATCAGGACACGCTGTATCCCAATATCGTCGAGACGCTCAAGGCCGCTGAAGAGCTGGTCGCCGATGGCTTCGACGTGATGGTGTATACCTCCGATGACCCCATCGTCGCGCGCCAGCTCGAGGAAATCGGCTGCTGCGCCATCATGCCGCTGGGCTCGCTGATCGGCTCCGGCCTCGGCATTCTCAACCCGCACACCCTATCGCTGATCATCGAGCGCGCCAATGTGCCGGTGCTGGTCGATGCCGGTCTGGGTACGGCGTCAGAAGCCGCCTTCGCCATGGAACTGGGCTGTGATGGTGTGCTGATGAACAGCGCCATCGCCCACGCGCGCCAGCCGCTGTTGATGGCAGATGCCATGCGTCAGGCCGTGATTTCCGGCCGTGGCGCCTTCCTGGCCGGCCGCATGCCGACTCGCCTGACGGCACGTGCTTCTTCACCGGGCGCTGGCCTGATCACCGGCTGAGCCCTGAAACATTCGAATCCGATGCTCGCGCATCGTTCATGCAAAGACCAAGACGACCCCATGACTGACGAGACTTCCAAGCCGCAGGACGACACGTCCACTTCTGCTCCCGCTGACGACGCGCAGCAAGAAAGTGTGCAGAACGAGAGCGCGCAGCCCGAGAGCGTGCAGACCGAAAGCGCGCCAGCGACCCCTTCCGTTGCCGATGAAGCCGTCGCCCGCAAGCGTGGCATCAAGAGCTACGTGATTCGTGGTGGCCGTATGACCCAGGCCCAGACCCGCGGGCTCGAAGAGGTCTTCCCGCGCCTTGGTCTGCGTCACGAGCAGGGCGAGCTGGATCTCGAAGCGCTGTTCGGGCGTCGGGCGCCGCTGGTGATCGAAGTCGGCTTCGGCATGGGCAAGTCACTGTGTGAACAGGCCCAGGCCAACCCGGACACCGACTTCATCGGCATCGAAGTGCACGCGCCGGGCGTCGGCAAGCTGTTGGATGATGTCGACAAGCTGGGTCTGACCAACCTGCGTGTCTATCGTCACGACGCGCTGGAAGTGCTGGCGGATTGCGTGCCGGCCGGTTGTGCCGACACCTTCCAGCTGTTCTTCCCGGACCCGTGGCCGAAGAAGAAGCACCACAAGCGTCGTATCGTTCAGCCGGCCTTCGTCGAGCTGGTGCGTCGTGTGCTCAAGCCGGGCGGCCACTTCCACATGGCCACCGACTGGGCCAACTACGCCGAAGCGATGGCGGAAGAGATGGCCGAAGCACCGGGCTTTGCCAACACCGCTCCGGCGGAAACCGCACCCTACGTGCCGCGTCCGGACTTCCGTCCGCTGACCAAGTTCGAACAGCGCGGCGAGCGTCTCGGCCACGGCGTGTGGGACCTGATCTTCGTCAAGCAGGACTGATCAGCGCCTCGTGCGCAGTGGCGGCGTCTTCATGACGCTGCATCGCGGCCGCCTTCGGGTGGCCGCTTGCGTGTGAGGCCCATCGCCATGGCGCGGTTTGCGTGCCAAGGCCATTTGCCTGCGTGGCGGCCTGTGCCGCTTGCCGTGTTTGCTGTCCCTTTCTTTCCTCGTCCCGAGAGTTGCTGACCATGACGACGCCTACCGCCGACTCGGCTGATCGCCCGACCATGACCCCGCTGACGGCCCTGACCTGTCCGCTGGATGCCCAGCCGCTGGTACGTGATGGCCAGAGCTGGTGCTGTGCCGACGGGCATCGCTTCGATATCGCACGCCAGGGGCATGTCAATCTGCTGCCGGTGCAGCGCAAGCGCAGCCTGGACCCCGGCGACAGCAAGGCGATGGTCAGTGCCCGCCAGCGTCTGTTCGCGCTGGGCGGCTATCAGCCTCTTGCATCAGCCTTGGCCAGTCGTGTGCTGGCATTGGCAGCGGCCCAGACGACTCAGGCGCCGCTGGCCGTGCTGGATGCCGGCTGCGGCGAAGGCTTCTATCTGCGTCAGCTGGCGTGCGCTGCCGGTGAGCAGAATCTCTCGCTGACGGCGGCGGGGCTGGATATCTCCAAGCACGCGGTGCTGGCCGCGGCGAAGCAGTCACGTGATGCCGCCTGGCTGGTGGGCACCAACGCCGCTCTGCCGCTGGAGGATGCATGCGTGGATGTCGTCATCTGCGCCTTCGGCTTCCCTGTCTGGCAGGAGTTCGCACGAGTCCTCAAGCCCGGTGGCCACGTCGTGTTGCTGGAAGCGGGGGCCGAGCATCTGCTGGCGTTGCGCAAGATTCTCTACCGTGAGCTGAAGCCCGCGCGTGGCGAGGCCGGACTGAGCGCTGCCGAGTCCGCTGGCTTCGCCATCAGTGGCGAGGTCGAGCATCTGCATGCGGGGCTGTCATTGACCAGCAATGAGCAGATTCGGGACCTGCTGACCATGACCCCGCACCTGTATCGCGCCGAGCGTGATGGCCTGGCGCGTGCGGAAGCCATGACGGCGTTGGAGGTCGAATTGCATGCGGAGCTGAGGGTGTTCTCGCTCGAGGATGCACAAGATAAAGCTTAAATAGAAATTCTTCGCATTTGCCTTGCAAAAGCAAATGAGAATGATTATCTTTTCTGTGCGGTGTCCGGGCAGACATCGCAGGGCGCAAGCCCAGCCGTAGCGGCGGAGTCAGGCCCCCGCTACGGTGTTTCTCCTCATCAAGCTAGTCACGGTCTTGGGCATCCTCATCTGGGGATGCCCTTTTTCTTGTGCGCTTTGCGCATTTTGTTGTGCGCTACGCACACTGCGCGCTCTCTCGTCGCGTTCGGATGTGCGGTCGACAGCTCGACAGGAGCTCAGGTCGACAAGAGATCAGGTCGCCAGCCACAGGGGCAGGGTCAGCATCGCCAGCAGCGTCTGGGCGGTGATCAACGCCGCCATCAGCTCGGCATTGCCGCCCAGCTGGCGGGCCAGAATGTAGGCGGAGGTCGCGGTGGGCAGCGCCGCGAACAGAATCGCCACATCGCGCGCCACTCCCTCAAGGCCGAACCACCGGCAGAGCACGACCACCAGTGCCGGCATCGCCAGCAGCTTCAGCAGGCTCGCCAGCCACGCCACGCTGCCACTGCTCACCAGTACACGCGGGCGCAGCGCCACGCCTACCGCGACCAGACCGAGCGGCAAGGCGGCGCGCCCCAGCAGGCTGATGGCGTCGCCACTCCAGCCCGGCAAGCCGATGCCGCTCAGGTTGAGCGCCGTGCCGGCCAGACACGCCAGCACCAGCGGATTGCGGGTCAGCGCCTTGAGCGAGCGCAGCAGGCCACCTTCGCCCAGGGTGCCAGCCCCGATGAAGGCCATCACGCACAGCAGGTTGGCGGCAGGCACCATCAGCGCCAGCGCCACGGCCGCGACGGTCGCCCCGGCACTGCCATGCAGCGCTGCTGCCCCGGCCACACCGACGTAGCTGTTGAAGCGGATGCTGCCCTGGAAGAGCGAGGTAAAGGAGGCGGCGTCGCCCATATGACGGCTCAGCCAGTCCGGCGCGTGACGCCAGCTCAGCCATAGCGCGGCGGCGAACAGCAGCATCGCGCCCAGCATCACGCTGGCCAGCGCCGCGACCGGCACGCTGGCCATGTCGGCACGTGCCAGCGTGGACACCAGCATGGCGGGGAACAGCACGTAATAGATCAGGCGTTCCAGTTCGCTCCAGAAGCCTTCGCCGGGGAAGCGCTTCCACCCGAGTAGCGCCCCCGCGAGGATCAACAGGAAGAGGGGGCCGAGCGCCTGCTGTACACTTGCCATGCTGACTCCTTGTCGGGGCTGAGTGCGAATGCCTTGAGAGCGATGTGGCGTGCGCGTGACATGATGTCTCGCCTGCTGCCGCGGTGAGGCGGGCTGGTAAGCTTGTCATGACTCGCTCAGCGCTGCACTTGGACTCAGGTCTTGTTCGCCGGTAACGCGTTGCCGTCATGTCGCGGCTGAGCGCAGACCATTCCCATCACGTCACTTTCTTTCCCATTCGGGGCGCCTTGCCTGTCGATGCGCTGCCGGACCGTTGCCGGAACTGCCATGTATCGCGTAGAAGAAGACAATGCCCGCCCGCGGCTGCTCAATCTGCTGATCATCGTCACGCTGATCACCATCGTGGTCTCACTGTATTACCTGATCGACTATTACCTGGTACGCGACGGCAGCAACGGCAAGGTGACATGGTTTGCGCCCAATCAGTCCTGTGAGCTCAATCATGCCCCCTGTACTGCCGAGCTGGGCCGCTTCGGGCGTATTACCCTGGCGCTGGAGGGCGATATCAGCCCGCTGACGCCGCTGGGCATTCGCGTGATGACGGAAGGCGTCTCACCGGAGGGGGTCGAGGTGGACTTCATCGGCCGCCACATGGACATGGGCGTGAAGCGCAGCGTGCTGAACACCACCGATGCCCAGAGCCTCGAGCGCCAGCATTGGCAGGGGGAGGGGCAGCTGGGGTTCTGCAGCAGCGCGACCATGGCGTGGCGTGCGCAGGTGATCGTGACCACCGAGCGTGGCCGACTGGGCAGCTGGTTCGATTTCGATAGCCACCCGCAGGCCACCACGGCGGAGCAGCTCGAAAGCTCGGTCGATCAATTGTTTCGCAGTGATACCCGCCCGACGCATCAGGGCAGCTAGCCGCTGGCGCTGAGCCCGGCCGGCAGGGACGTCGTTTCAGGCATGAAGGCACCGGGAGGCAGGGATGGGCGCAGAGCGAAAGTCACAGGACGGGCAGGCAGGCACTCGCCGACAAGAGAGCCATCAGCTGGACAAGGGCGTCGCCAGACGCTGGTGGCTGCTGGGTGCCGTCGGCCTGGCGGCCGTGATCGGTGCCGGTGTCGCCTGGCAGCAGGCGCAGCGGGATCTGGCACCGGTCGCGGGCATGCAGGCCTGGGCCAGTCTGGGCGGCCCCATCCAGCTCGAATCACAGCAGGGCGACTTCACGCTCGCGGAGGTCACGATGGGCGAGGCCGCAGACGCGCAGGCCACGCCGGTCGTCGCGCTCTACTTCGGTTATACCCAGTGCCCGGATGTCTGTCCGATGACGCTGGCGGCGCTGCGTCAGGTGATGTCTGAACTGCCACCCCAGGCGGCGGCGCGCGTGGTGCCGGTGATGGTCTCGCTGGACCCCGAGCGCGACACCCCTGCCCGGCTGGCCGAATACACCGGGCACTTCGGGCCGCGCTTTCAGGGCATCACCGGCAGTCAGGCGGCACTCGCCGATGTGGCGCGGCGCTATGGCGTCAGCTATCGGCGTGTCGAGGCGCAGGACTCCGCGCTGGGTTACACCATCGATCATGGTGCCGCGCTCTATCTCGTCTCTGCCCAGGGGCGCATCTACGATCGCATTCCATTCACGCCGGGGCCGGCCGGTGTTCGCGCTGGCGTGACGCGTGTCCTGAGCGCGACCGCTGATTGAGCGCTGCGTGGCACCCGCTGAATGCGCCGCGTCTTGAGGCCTTTCTCAGCGGTGAAATACACATTGTCCACAAGTTGGCAAGCGCCCAAGGAAAATTTTGTGGATAATCATGACGCCTCGAACGCGCAACGCAGTGCCGTCAAGTGCTGATTTATAAAGGCTAGTAAAAACAAACTGTTACGCGATATCGACTAAAAATATCAAGTCAGTGGTTGCTTTGCGTTCAACCAGCATCACTGCCGCGACAGGCACCGGAAAGGCCGGTTGTCAACCTGAGGTCAATAGCTTCCCCACAGATTTATCCACAGGCTGGCGGCGTCCGCACCGGGCCTTCTGGAGGGGAGAATCAGCGGACATCAGCCATTGCCGTAGTGATGGCATGCCCCGTTGTCCTGTGCGCAGCATGCGCTTGGATGAGCTTGCCGATAGCCCTCATCCAGCCTTGCCACAAACGCAAAGAGCCGCCCGATGGGCGGCTCTTTCGTTGCTACCGGCAGCAGTGCTTGCCGGTTGCCAGCAGGGGAGGCTCACGCCGCCATTACTGCTTGGCGTCGGCCTTGGTCACGTCGAGCAGCTCGACCTTGAAGGTCAGCGTCTCGTTCGGGCCGATCGGGCCGCCGGTGCCAGCCTTGCCGTAGGCAAGCTCAGCCGGGACGTAGAGCATCCAGGTGTCGCCGACGCTCATTTCCTGCAGTGCTTCCTGCCAGCCCTTGATGACCTGGTTGACCTTGAAGCTGACCGGCTCGCCACGCTGGTAGGAGCTGTCGAAGACGGTGCCGTCCAGCAGCTTGCCTTCGTAGTTCACCTTGACGGTATCTTCAGCGGACGGGGTCGCGCCGTCACCGGATTCCAGCACCTTGTACTGCAGGCCGGAATCCAGTGTCTTCACGCCATCCTTCTTGGCGTTGTCGGCGAGGAACTTGTCACCCTCTGCCTTGTTGTCGGTCGCTTCCTGCTCGACCATCTTCTTCTGCTCTTCCATCTTCTTCTGCTGGAAGCGGGAAAGCGAATCCGCGATTTCCTGGTCGCTCATCTTCATGTCGCCCTTGGCGTAGACATCACGCACGGCTTGAGTGAAGGCGTCGAGATCCAGATCGGTGATGTCCTGGGAGAGGCTCTTGCCCAGAGTTGCACCGATGCCATAGCTGAGCTGTGCCTGCTCGTCTGCGAGGCTGTCATCGGCGGCAAAGCTGAACGGGGTGACCAGGAGGGCGCCGAGCGCGACGGCACTGACCAGCTGTTTCATGAAAACTCCTTCAGGATGGAATGGGCCTGAGACGGGCCCGAAACACGCAATTGGCACCGAGGCGGCATGGCCTGCCTCGGGCACTAGTGTTACTCCGACTCTACCAGCCGCGTACAAGTTCCGCATCTCGCTGGCGTTGTCAGGCGCAGGCGGGCACGCGGGCCAGTGCCAGCCGGCGCAGGGCACGTGCCGACGGGTGGTCCCCCACGGTGAGCGTCGTCTTGCCGCTCAGCAGAGCCAGCGATTGCTGAAAGGCCTGCAGCGGGTCCGCGACATGCGCGAAGGGTGCCCGTAGACCGGTCGCGCCTTCGGCTGACGACAGCGCAGGGCTCAGCTCTTCCAGCTGGGCGAGGGTCTCCTGCTCGGCGGAAAGCTCGCAGGCCTTGAGCTGCTGATAGAGGCGTTCCAGGCGTTGCACCGCTGCCGGGTCCTGGGTCGCGGGCAGCGTCGTCAGCTCCTGCTTCAGCTGGCGCCGCCGCTCGCGCAGCATGCCGGTCATCCAGCCCTGCCAGTCGCGCACATCTTCCAGCAGGCGAGTGGGCGAGGCGGCCAGGGCGATGCCGTGGGCGGACAGCCAGTGAATCCACAGCAGCTCGCAGACATCGAGGCCCGCCTCGTCCTGCAGCAGCAGGCAGGTACTCATCATGTCCGGCGTCGGCTGAGGGTTGCCCGCAGAGCCGACCTCGCCGGGCAGGGCATACAGAGACAGCGCGTAGTCACACAATCCGATAGAATATGCGCCCATCAAGTCGGCCTCTTCGTGTATCACGGATGATGTCTCTTCATGTGTCACGGATGATGTCTCTTTACGAGTCGCGCCCAGCAGTTTGCTGAGTCGTAGCGCTCGTGTCGGTGGCGGTGAACGGGAGCCCGACGTCCCCCGTATTTTCTGATCGAGGTTGTCATGATTGCACTGCGCCAGCTCGCCCTGCAACGCGGCGGAGCACCGCTGATCGACGAAGCGGACCTGACGCTGCATGCCGGTCACAAGGCCGGTATCGTCGGCCCCAACGGCGCCGGCAAGTCGAGCCTGTTCGGCCTGATCCTCGGCGAGTTGACGCCCGACAGCGGCACGGTATCGCTGGCCGGTGGCGTGCGTGTCGCGCACATGGCGCAGGAAATCGATGCGCTGGAGCGCCCGATCGTCGACTACGTCATGGACGGGGACCACGCGCTGCGCGAGACCGAGCGCGCCCTGGCAGCCGCCGAAGAGAGCGGCGAGCACCAGCGTCAGGCCGAGCTGCACGCCCATTTCGACACCCTCGATGGCTACACCGCACGGGCACGTGCCGAGCAGCTGCTGGTCGGTCTCGGCTTCAGCCAGGCGCAGCTCAGTCAGCCGCTGGCGGCCTTCTCGGGTGGCTGGCGCATGCGTGCCAATCTGGCGCGTACCCTGTTCACGCCCTCTGACCTGCTGCTGCTGGATGAGCCGACCAACCACCTGGATCTCGATGCGTTGCTGTGGCTGGAGCAATGGCTGGCGCGTTATCCCGGCGCGCTGCTGCTGATCTCCCACGACCGCGACTTCCTCGATGCGGTGTGTGATCACATCATCCACTTCGACCGCCGCAAGCTGGTGGTCTACAAGGGCAACTACAGCCGCTTCGAACGCACGCGTTCCGAGCGCCTGGTGCGTGAGCAGGTCGAGCACGAGAAGACCATGGCGCGGCGCGCCGAGATCGAGGATTTCGTGCGCCGCTTCAAGGCCAAGGCCACCAAGGCACGTCAGGCCCAGAGCCGCATGAAGATGCTGGAGCGCATGGAAGAGACGGCGGCGGTCAAGGCCGATTCCCCGTTCCACTTCACCATCCCGTGCTCCGACAAGATCTCGCATCCGCTGCTGGGGCTGGACCGCGCGGTGATCGGCTATCCCGGTCAGCCGCCGCAGCTCTCCGGAGTGCGCTTCTCGCTGCTGCCGGGGCAGCGCATCGGTCTGCTCGGCCCCAACGGCGCCGGCAAGTCGACGCTGATCAAGGCGCTCACCGGCGAGCTTGCGCTGGTCGAGGGCCAGCGTACCGCCGGCGAGCATCTGGCCATCGGCTACTTCGCCCAGCATCAGGTGGACGGGCTCGACCTGTCCTCGACGCCCTTCAATCATGTGCTGCGCCTGTCACCGTCGGCGGGTGAGCTGGAGATCCGCACCTTCCTCGGCAGCTTCGGCTTCCACGGCGATGAGGTCTACGCCACGGTGGAGTCGTTCTCCGGTGGCGAGAAGGCGCGTCTGGCGCTGTCGCTGATCGCGTGGCAGAAGCCCAATCTACTGCTGCTGGATGAGCCGACCAACCACCTGGACCTCGACATGCGCGAGGCGCTCACCGATGCACTGGCGACCTTCGAGGGCACCGTGATTCTGGTCTCCCACGACCGCCACCTGCTGCGTGCCTGCGTCGATGAATTCTGGTGCATCGCCGATGGTCGCGTGACGCCCTTCGATGGTGACCTGGATGACTACCGTGCCTGGCTCAAGGCGCGGGTCGAGGGCGAGCGGCGGGAAGCGCGCGCCCAGAAGGATGCCGATGCGGGAACTGACAGCACGCGCACGCCGGACCGCAAGGAGGCGCGCCGTCAGGCGGCTGAACTGCGCGAGAAGCTGCGTCCGCTCAAGAAGGTCAGCGACAAGGCCGAGCAGAAGATGAGCAAGGCGCAGGGCGAGCTGGACAAGATCGAGGAAGCGCTGGGCGATGCCACGCTCTACGAGGCGGACCGCAAGGCGGAGCTGACCAAATTGCTGGCCAGCCAAGGCGAGATCAAGAGTCGCCTCGATGAGGCCGAAGCCGAATGGTTCGAGGCTCAGGAAGCGCTGGAAGAGATGGAAGCCCAGCTCAAGGCGGCGGACTAGGTCATGCGGCTGGACCGCTGGCTGACACGTCAGCCACAGCTCAACCGTCGTCATGCGCTCTCGGCGCTGGCGGCGGGGCGCGTGCGGGTCAACGGCGCGACGATCAGCGACCCGCTGCATGAGGTCGGCCCCTTCGATGACATCCACCTGTCAGCGCCTGACGCGACCGTCTGCCTGCAGATCGCGCGGTGTCCGCGTCATATCCTCCTCAACAAGCCCGCCGGGGTCGTGACGGCCTGTCATGACCCCGAACACCCCACCGTGATCGATGTGCTGCGTGACACGCTGAATGCACGCGGCGAAGACAGCGGCTGGCTGGCCGAGATCCACCATGTCGGGCGTCTCGACCGTGCGACGACTGGTGCCCTGCTGCTGACCAACGACGGCGATGTCTCGGCGCGCATCAGCGATGCCGGGCTCGAGGGGCCCGCCAAGCGCTATCGCATGGGGCTGGAGCGGCCCCTGACGGAAGCCGAACAGGAAAGCGCGATCGCACAGGTTCGCCAGGGGGTGCTGCTCGAACATGATCCGCGCCCGACACTGCCGGCACAGCTTGCGTTTCTCACCGCGGACCAGGCACGCCTGACGCTGCACGAGGGCCGCCATCATCACGTCAAGCGACTGTGGCGCAGCTTGGGCAATCGCGTGGTGTGGCTGCACCGTGAGTCGGTGGCGGGCTTGAGTCTCGAGGGGCTGGCGCCGGGGGAGTGGCGCGAGCTTACCCGCGAGGAGTGTTCACGGCTGGGGGCCGCGCAGCCTCGCGGGTGAGGCCACCCGGCGGGTGGTGTCTTGCCGACACCGGGTTATCCACACCCACCTAGTGCGCCGCCAGCGCGTGACGGCTGCGATGGGGTGTGGATAGATCGTTCTGAATCGTCGTCAGCGCTGCTCAGCTGCCGGTCGCCTGACTGGGCAGGTCCTCTGCCGTGATGCTCGCCTGGTCATCGTCGACGGGGCTGGCATCAGGTGTCGACAGGCTGACCAGCTCGCCCTCGGCGTTGCGCGTGAAGTTGCGCACGATGACCCCGATATCCTCCGGCAGCGGCGCAAACTGGCTGCAGCGGCTCAGCACTTCCTGCATGTCCTGATAGCCACTGTCGCGACGCGAGTCGATGGTCGCGCGCGAGAAGTCGATATCCTTCAGTGAGGTCTCGCCCGGGCGCGCCGAGGCCAGCAGACGCACCACGTTGATCGAGGGCTGCTGGGTCATGGCGAGGATGCGCTGGATCTTCGGCGACTGGCGCAGCTCCTCCGGCAGATGGTCGGCGAGATTCTCGATTCCCATGCGCAGCGCCTGATTCTCCTCCAGCAGATTGAGGTGCTCGCCGGCACGGCTGGAATACTGGATGTCCTTCTCGCGCAGCTGCGCCTCCTGCAATGTCTCCGGCACCTTGCCATCGGCACTCCACAGGTCGATCACGTAGCAGTTGACCACCGTCTCGCCATGCGGACGCTCCGACAGCACCCAGCTGACGGGCGTATTGGAGTACAGGCCACCATCCCAATAGGCTTCGCCATCGACCCACACCGGCGGGAAGGCCGGTGGCAGGGCGCCGCTGGCCAGAATATGGCGGTGGTCCAGCGCTTCATGCGAGGAGTCGAAGTAGCGCAGTGCGCCGCTGCCGATATTCACCGCCCCGACCGACAGGCGAACGTTCTCCGGGTGGCGGGCATCGAGGCGCTCGAAGTCCACCAGCCGATTGAGCGTGTCGCCCAGCGGCTCGGTGTCGTAGAGGCTGGGCGGCTCGCCGAAGAAGCTCTGCCAGATCGGTACCGTCCACAGTGGGCGCGGGCGGAAGAAGCCCGGAATGCCCCACAGCATGGCGGAGGTACGCGCGACACTGCGCTCCCACGGATGAAAGGCGGGGCCCATGCTGGCAGCGGGTTGGGCGATGCCATACCAGAATGACTCGAGGGCCTTGAGGCGCTCGCCCTCCGGATTGCCGGCGATCAGGGCGCCATTGATGGCGCCGACCGAGGTGCCGACCACCCAGTCGGGCTGGATGCCGGCTTCGGCCAGCGCCTCGAAGATGCCGATCTGGTAGGCGCCGAGCGCGCCACCGCCTTGCAGCACCAGAATATTGAGCGCATCGGCGCAGAAGTCGCAGGATGTATCACGCATGAAACCTTCTCCTCTCTAGCAGTGCAGCACTCCGCCGGGGAATGCCCGAGGTCAGGGGGACCGTCGCGAGCGAGACGCCATGTGATGGGGGAGGCGTGGGCTCGTGGAGGCGGCGAAAGGGTGACGAGGTGCATATCAAGGGCAGCGAAGCACCTGATCAAGGCAATGAGGCACTGGTGAAAAGCAATCGAAGTGCTTTTATTGTGCAGTGCAGCATGGCGCTTGTCAGCATAGCACGCATCCTCGCCTTGCGTGTCTGCGATCTCATTCAAGCGATTGACTGAGGCGGCAGGGACAAAGACGAGGGTGAGGTCAGGAACAGGAGCAGCAGCAGCCGTGCGGCGGTCATTGGCACCAGGGTGCCAGCCACAGGTCGGCTGCCAGCAGCAACAGGGCATAGCGTCCGCCCTTGGCGATCACGATCAGGACGATGCTTTTCCACCACGCCAGCCGGAAGACGCCCGCCAGCACCGTCAGCGGGTCGCCGATCAGCGGGGCCCAGCTCAGCAGCAGGCTCCAGGCGCCGAAACGGCGATACCACAGGGTGCCGCGCGCCAATGCGCGTCGCGAGACCGGAAACCAGCGCCGTGTGCGCAGACGGCGGGCGCCACGCCCCAGGGCGACGTTGATCAGGCTGCCGAGCGTGTTGCCCAGCGTCGCCGCGACCCAAAGCGCCCAGGGCGCGTGCCCCTGGCACCACAGCCCCGCGAAGGCCGCCTCCGATCCGCCGGGCAGCAGGGTGGCGCTGGCCAGCGAGATCACGGCGAGCGAGGTCAATGCCGGCAATGACAGTAGGGCCACTTCATTCATATCACTTTCTTCTGTTTTTCACGGTGGCAGGGCGCTGGGGGTGGCTTTCTTCCCTCCTCAGCTCGGGTATGCTGTTGGCACGTCAAAGCCATATATCGGGAGCTTCCTGCATGCATATTCCGTGCGTCCTGACGATAGCGGGCTCAGACCCCTCCGGGGGAGCCGGCATTCAGGCGGACCTCAAGACATTCTCTGCGCTGGGCGCCTACGGGGCCAGCGTGATCACGGCGCTGACGGCGCAGAATACCTGCGGTGTGCGCAGCGTGGAGGCTGTCTCGCGGGAATTCATCGCCGCACAGCTGGACGCCGTGCTGGATGATCTCGATATCCGCGCCGCCAAGATCGGCATGGTGGCCGATCCGCTGGTGGTGGAAATGCTCGCCGACCGCCTTCAGCAGCGTCGCCCGCGCTGGGTCGTGCTCGACCCGGTGCTGGTCGCCAAGAGTGGCGATGCGCTGGTCAATGATGCTGCCATCCAGTCGGTGGCCGAGCACCTGGTGCCGCTGGCCGACATCATCACGCCCAACCTGCATGAAGCCGCGGTGCTGCTGGGTGAGCGGCGCCTGATCGGGCGCTCCGACATGCCCGAGGTCGCCCGCGAGCTGCGTGCCCGAGGCGCGAAGGCGGTGTTGATCAAGGGCGGGGCGCTTGAGGGGCAGGCCTGCGATGACCTGCTGGTCAGCGATGCCGGCGAGCAATGGCTGTGCGCGCCGCGCATCGAGACCGACAACCTGCACGGCACCGGCTGCTCGATGTCTTCCGCCATCACGGCGCGCCTGGCGAACGGCCTGCCGTTGCCGCAGGCGGTGGTCGAGGCACGCGAATGGCTGCTGGGCGCGCTGCGCGCCTCCGACCAGCTCAACGTCGGCAAGGGCCGTGGGCCGGTGCATCATTTCCACGCCCTGTGGTAAGCCAGCCAGAGCCAGCCTGTGAAACCCGGTCTGCAGGAGTGATGAACCCCGCGAGCTCCCCTTGATCACTGCCAGCCAACGAGTAGATGCCATGCCTATATCGCCGCTGTATCGCTTGTCCGTGTCAGCTGTCCGTGGCGCCGTTTGCAGCCTGAACGCTGCCTGTCATGCCGTCAGCCTGCCGGTGGCGAGTGCGCCGCGCTGGCTGGCCGCGGGCGTGATGGGGGCGCTGCTTGCCACCAGCCCGGCGGCGCTCGCCGTCGAGATCAAGGGGGTGACCTTCGCGGATCAGGTGACCACGCAGTCCGGCCAGCCGCTGACGCTGATCGGCAGTGGGCTCTTCACCTACCTGCTGTGGGACGCCTATGTCGGCGCCTATTATCAGGATGCGCGTCGCCCGCGCCCGGCGCCGCTCAAGGATGTCTCGCGCCGCCTGGTGCTGGAGTACTTCCATGCCATCGATGCCGAGGACTTCGCCAAGGCGACCACCAAGGGCGTGCGCAAGAACCTGTCAGCGGCGGATTTCGCGGCGATCGAGCCTGAATTGACGCGCTTCAATCGCGCCTATCAGGACGTCGTGCCGGGGGATCGCTATGCGCTGCAATGGCTGTCCGCCGGTGGCGGCAGAGGCACGCTGTCGCTGGTGCTGAACGGGCAGGTCATCTTCGAAAGCGATTCACTGGCGCTGGCCAATGGCCTGTTCGCGATCTGGCTTGGCGATGAACCGGCCCAGCAGGATTTCCGTACCCAGCTGCTGGGGCAGTAGCGCGCGTTCTCCATCTGGCCCCTCTAGCCCCTCTCTAGCCCCTCTTTAGCCTATCTGGCCCATCTGTCGCGGCATCGCTATCGTCTTGCGCCTTTCGCCTCTATCGAGACACCACGAAAAACGCCCCTGCCGGGAGTCCCGGCAGGGGCGTTTTTCATGCTCGTCGTTCTCTCTTTCTAACATTCTAACTTTCTATCTTTCCATCACTCTTTCGATCCTTGCTATCTACCTGGCGGAGCTGACGCGCTTGCCTGGGCTTACTTGCCTTCGGCAGCCTTGATGTCGGCCTGCAGGGTGTCGAGGATCTTGCTGCCACGCTCACCGGATTGCTCACGATAGACTTCCCAGCCCTTCTCGCCGACCGGGCGGAAGGCTTCGCGCTGCTCATCGGTCAGCGTGATGATCTCGATGTCGCTGTCTTCCTTGATCTTCTCCAGACGGTCGGCGTTGTACTCCTCCTGCTTCTCGAAGATGTACGGACGCATCTCGTTGGTGACCTTGTCGAGCATCTGCTGCTGCTCGTCATCCAGACCGGAATAGAAGTCACTGGAGGCCACCAGCGTGGTGATGAACTGCGCCTGCTTGGCCTGGATCATGTAGTCCTGAACTTCGTAGAAGCTCATTTCCTGGATGGCGAACACCGGGTTCACCTGGCCGTCGATCTGGCCCAGCTGCAGGCCGGAGTAGACCTCGGAATAGGGCATCGGCGTCGGGTTGGCACCGTAGCCGCGATAGCTCTCGACCAGAATCGGCGAGGTCATGGTGCGGATCTTGAAGCCTTCCATGTCCTCGGGTGTCTTGATGTCACGGTTGCCGGTCCACACCATCCAGCCTTCCGGAATCACGCCCAGCAGCTGGAGGTTCTGCTCGGTGTAGGCCTCGGACAGCATGTCGATGGCCTTGGAGTTGCCAAGCACCTCTTCATTGACGGCATTGTCGTCGGAGAACAGGAAGTGCAGCGTGAAGACGCCCGACTCCGGAATCACCGAGGCCAGGTGACCCGGTGAGGCAAAGGTCAGCTGGATGGCATCGCTCTGCACCAGTTCGGTGAGCTGTGAGGAGGTACCCAGTGCACCGTAGGGGTAGATCTCGACATCGATGTCACCACCGGAAGCCTCTTCGATACGCTTCTTGAATTCCTGGGCGTAGGCATCCTGCACGCTGCCGGAGACTTCCTCCAGCGCGAAACGCCAGGTGTCCGCCTGCACGCCCGCGGAGGCCAGCGCCGCCATGCCCAGGCCGGACGCGAGGGCGCCTCCCTTGATGAACGCGGCGAGACGAGAAAGGGGAACAGGAGTCCTGGACGTCTCGCGATTCTGCTCGGGTGACGGGTTCCATTGCATCGTCATCTTGTTCTCCTTGTGTGATTTCCATCAGCGTCGGGCGGCTCTGGGCATACCCGGCGTGCAACTTGCATCATTTAGATAATATTGCCATTCTTAATATAATAAAAAAATTACCAAATTGGATAGTATGATTAGAATTTATTATGAATAAGCTGAGCCTGTGCGCATGAGGCTCTGGTACTCGAGCTCTGGTACTCGAGCACTGGTGCTTGAGGCTCTGTCCGTCGCTCGCCAGACAGACATGCCGCGCGTCGGCCGCATACTGATTTCAAGCGCCGCTAATAAAGCTAGAACAAGAGTAGCCAAAGTGAAAATCACGGCGGCGCCGCGGAAAATTTCAATGGATCGTACTGGCAAATGCAGGCTGTCTAGCGCAAACCACTGCGCTCATGACGTCTGGTAGAAAGCCTATCTGGCAGGATGCCACATCAACAGGAAGCCGCTTCATGAACTCGCCCCCCTCCAAGTCTCCCTCCGCTGACGAGACCCACCCCGCCCCGGCCGAGACGAAAGGCGGTCAGGACCCCCTCGCACATCTGCCTGCGCCGCTGCGCCGTCTGGCCGCCTGGTTTGAACGTGGTGACCAGGGCCTGGCGCATGTCGAGCGCTGGTTGATCGCCCTGTGCGTGCTGGGCATGGCGACGGCCAGCATCGCCAACGTCATCGGGCGCAACGTCTTCAACTACAGCCTGCCGTTCACCGAAGAGCTGATGCAGATCCTGCAGCTGTGGCTGACCTTCCTCGGCATCAGTTACGGCGCGCGCGCCGGGCGCCATATCCGCGTGACGGCGCTGCTGGACTTCATGCCGCCGTGGTTGCGCAAGGTGCTGCTGATCGCCGGACAGGTCATCACCTGTGCCTTGCTGGCCTACCTCGCCTGGCTGGCGGTGGATTATCTGCAGAGCCTGGCCAAGTCCGGGCGTGTCACTCCGTCGCTGCGCTGGTCGCTGGCGGCGCTCTATGCCGTGGTCCCGCTGGGACTGGCGCTCGGGGCTCTCCAGTACCTGATGGCGATCCTGCGCAACCTGCTGGCGCAGGGCGCCTGGTTGTCATGGCGTACGGCGGAGATGGACGAGAACGAGGAAGTCGACGGCAGCGGCGCGCTCTAGCCACTGCGTCTGGAATGTCTTCTCGATGCCTCGATAGACGATTGATCACACTTCATTGACCCAGGGACGGAAGCTGCGATGTGGATTCTGCTCGTGATGGTTGGGCTGCTGTTGCTTGGGGTACCCATGATGGTGCCATTGAGCGTCGGCACCTTTTTCTTGTTGTTCAGCGATTTTCCCTTCCTCAAGCCGGAGCTGGTGATCCAGCAGATGATCGGTGGCCTGCAGCCGGTGGTGCTGACGGCGGTGCCGATGTTCATTCTGGCGGCCGATATCATGCTCAAGGGCTCCACTGCCCAGCGCCTGCTGGATCTGGTCGAGCGCTTTGTCGGCCACTGGCGCGGTGGCCTGCCGGTGACCACCGCGCTGGGCTGCACCCTGTTCGGCGCGGTGTCCGGCTCCACCCAGGCCACGGTGGTGGCGATGGGGCGCCCGCTGCGCCCGCGGCTGCTGGAAGCCGGTTACAGTGACAAGTTCACCATCGCGTTGATCATCAATGCCTCCGATATCGCGCTGCTGATTCCGCCCTCCATCGGCATGATCATCTATGGCGTGGCGACCGGTACCTCGGTGGGTGACCTGTTCATCGCCGGTATCGGCCCGGGGCTGATGATCCTGGTGCTGTTCTCGCTCTACTGCATGTGGAAGTCGTGGAAGCTGGGCATCGCCCCGCAGCCCAAGGCGGACTGGCCCGCACGCCTCAAGGCCTTGAAGCGCGCCAGCCTGCCGGCGGGCTTCCCGGTGATCATCATCGGCGGCATCTACTCGGGCATGTTCTCGCCGACGGAGGCCGCCACGGTCTCGGTGATCTACGCGCTGATTCTCGAGATGCTGATCTATCGCGGCGTGACCCTGAAGGACCTGCCCAGTGTGGCCTTCTCCACGGGGCTGATCACCGCGGTGGTGTTCATCCTGGTGGCGGCGGGCGCGGGCTTCTCGTGGATGATCTCCTTCGCCAAGATTCCGGATGCCATCCTCGGCGGCTACATCCCCTACCTGTCGGAGCATGCGCTGGCGCTGTTGGCGGTGATCGCGGCGGCCTACTTCGTCGGCTGCATGTTCGTGGACCCCATCGTGGTGATCCTGATTCTGGCGCCGGTGTTTGCGCCGGCAGTCGATGCCGCCGGGCTGGACCCGGTGCTGGTCGGCACCCTGGTCACCCTGCAGGCGGCGATAGGTTCGGCGACTCCGCCCTTCGGCTGCGACATCTTCACGGCGGTGGCGGTATTCCGAAAACCGTACATGGAGGTCATCCGGGGGACGCCGCCCTTCATTGCCCTGCTGTTGCTGGCGACGGTGCTGCTGATGCTGTTCCCGCAGATCGCGCTGTTCCTGCCGAGCCTCGCCAACTAGCAGCTCGTCAACTAGAAGCTCGCCAACTGGCAGCTCGCCCACTCAAGTAGCACCTGTCGCGCCCCGCAGGCCCAGTCTGCGGGGCGTTCGCGTCTGGTATGCTCCCGACCACGAAATGTCATGAACATCATTCATCTCTTGAAGGAGCAAGCGGCATGCGAGCATTGATCCAGCGCGTCACACGGGCAGAAGTCGTGGTCGAGGACGAGAGCGTCGGCGCCATCGAGGGCGGTCTGCTGGTGCTGGTGGGCGTCGAGAAGGGCGATGATGAGGCGCGTGCCGACAAGCTGCTGCACAAGCTGCTGCATTACCGCGTCTTCGCTGACGAGAACGACAAGATGAACCTCAACGTCCAGCAGGCGGGCGGCAGTCTGCTGCTGGTCTCGCAGTTCACGCTGGCGGCGGACACCGGCAGCGGCATGCGCCCCAGCTTCTCCTCGGCGGCGCCACCGGCGGAGGGCGAGCGGCTGTTCACCTATCTGGTCGACAAGGCGCGTGAGCGCGGGCGAGAACTCGGGGTGGGAATCGAGACCGGACGCTTCGGTGCCAACATGCAGGTCTCGCTGCTCAATGACGGGCCGGTGACCTTCCTGCTCGAGAGCTGATCGCGCAGACCCAAAAAAGCCGCCCCCGAGGGGGCGGCTGCAAGCATTGGATGACAAGACTGCGCCGTCTCGCGGGAGCGCGGTTACTGCACGCCTTCCGGGTTGCGTGCGTTCAGGTAGGCCTGTTCAGAGACCTCATGCCACTTCTCGACCTTGCCTTCGAAGGTGGTGTAGGACTCGTAGATGCGGCCGGCCAGATCGTTGGAGTCGCCGAGTTTCTTGACCACTTCGCCAGACAGCTCACGCGCCTTGTCGAGCACGTCCTGTGGGTAGCGGCGCAGCTCGACCTTGTGCTCGTTGAGCAGTGTCTCGAGGGCGTCGTTGTTGCGCGCGGTGTACTCGTCGAGCATGTCCTGGTTCACGTCACGTACCGCGGAACGCAGGATGGCCTGCAGGTCCTTGGGCAGCTCGGCCATGGCGTCGTCATTGACGATGGCCTCGAAGGTGACGGTCGGCTCGTGCCAGCCCGGATAGTAGTAATACTTGGCGGCCTGATAGAGGCCGAAGGCCAGGTCGTTGTACGGGCCGATCCACTCGGTGGCATCGATGGCCCCGGACTGCAGCGAGGTGAAGATCTCGCCGCCGGGCATGCTGACCGTCGCCACGCCCATCTGCTGCATGACATCGCCACCCAGACCCGGCATACGCATCTTCAGACCATCGAGGTCGGCGACCGAGTTGATCTCCTTGTTGAACCAGCCGCCCATCTGCACGCCCGAGGCGCCGCCCGCCATGACTTCGACGCCGAACTTGTCGTAGACCTCGTTCCACAGCTCCAGACCGCCGCCGTAATGCAGCCAGGCGTTCATTTCCTGCGCGGTCATGCCGAAGGGCACGGCGGCGAAGAACTGGGCTTCCGGCGCCTTGCCCTTCCAGTAGTAGGAAGCCGAGTGACCGATCTGCGCGGTACCGGAAGATACGGAGTCGAGGACCTCGAAGCCCGGGACCAGCTGGCCTGCGCCATAGACCTTGATCTTGAGACGGCCGTCGGACATCTCATCGACCAGACGTGCGAGGCGTTCCGGCCCTTGGCCCACCCCCGGGAAGTTCTTCGGCCACGAGGTGACCATCTTCCAGGTGAAGGTATCGGCGGCATTGGCGACGGCCGGCAGGGTGCCCATGGCGGTCATGGTGCCGACGGCAATGCCGAAGGCGAGTTTGTTGAGTTGCATGGCATGCTCCTTGAAGTGCCCGATTGTTGTTGTGCACCGGTCATGAACTGGCGCTGGGCAAGAGGTGGGCCGCGAACGACCCCCGGATATGATGCATCTGCATGAGCCGACTGGCGGCTCTCCCATCAGCTGGCGGGGCAGGCCCCGCCAATTCAGTTGCTGCTCTGTAGTTGTTCTGTCCGTGTTCTGTCCGTGCTCTGTCCTTGTGCTGTCTCGTCAGTCGTGGCCTAGAACTGGGCCGGCAGCCAGGTCGCCAGGCCCGGGAAGGCGGCCAGGGCGCCCAGCATGCACAGCTGGATCAGGATGAACGGCACGACACCCTTGTAGATCTGGCTGGTGCTGACTTCCTTGGGCGCCACGCCGCGCAGATAGAACAGCGCGAACCCGAAGGGCGGCGTCAGGAAGGAGGTCTGCAGGTTGATGGCGATCATGATGCCCAGCCAGATCGGGTCGAGGCCCATGGCCAGCAGCACCGGGCCGACGATCGGCACCACCACGAAGGTGATCTCGATGAAGTCGAGGATGAAGCCGAGCAGGAAGATCACCAGCATCACCACCAGGGTGGCACCGATGACGCCGCCGGGCATGTTCTCGAAGATCTCGGTGACGACCTCTTCGCCGCCGAAGCCGCGGAACACCAGCGAGAACAGCGCGGCACCGATCAGGATCAGGAACACCATCGAGGTGACATTGGTGGTGGAGCGCACCACTTCCGTCAGGGTCTTCAGGCTCAGCTTGCGGTTGGCGAGGGCCAGCATCAGCGCACCGAAGGCGCCCACGGCAGAGGCTTCGGTCGGGGTCGCCAGACCGCCGAGAATCGAGCCGAGCACACAGACGATCAACACGATCGGCGGCACCAGCCCCTTCATCAGCAGCCAGAAGATGCTGCCGGTATGTCCCAGCTCTTCCATCAGTGCATCACGATCGACGGCCGGCGCCTTCTCCGGCTTCAGCCAGGCGACCATGGCGATGTAGACGATATAGGCGAGCACCAGAATCAGGCCCGGAATCAGCGCGCCGATGAACAGGTCTCCCACCGAGACGGTCTTCGGGCTCCAGATGCCCATCGACAGTTGCGCCTGCTGATAGGCGGAAGACAGCACGTCGCCCAGCAGGACCAGCGCGATGGACGGCGGGATGATCTGCCCCAGGGTGCCGGTGGCACAGATGGCACCGGTGGCCAGTGACGGGTCATAACCGCGCTTGAGCATGGTCGGCAGTGACAGCAGGCCCATGGTGACGACGGTCGCGCCGACGATACCGGTGGAGGCGGCCAGCAGCATGCCGACGATGGTCACGGAAATCCCCAGCCCGCCACGCAGCGAGCCGAACATCAACGCCATGGCGTCGAGCAGCGTCTCGGCAACCTTGGACTTCTCCAGCAGCACGCCCATCAACACGAACAATGGCACGGCCAGCAGGGTCTGGTTGGTCATGGTGCCGTAGAGGCGGTTGGGCATCGCGGACAGGAAGCTGGCATCGAATACGCCCTGGGTAATGCCCAGCGCATCCAGCCCCATGCCGAGTCCGGCGAAGGCAAGCGCGGTACCGGCCAGTGACAGCGCCACCGGATAGCCCAGCATCAAGACGATACAGATACACACGAACAGCAGCAGTGGCATGATCTCGAGCATTACACCAGCTCCTCATCGTGGTCAGGGGTGTCATCGCTCGCATGCGGAGAGGGCAGGCGGCCCATCAGGAACAGCAGATGGCGGCCGGCTTCCGCCACGCCTTGCAGCATCATCAGGATGGCGATGGCCGGGATCAGGGTCTTGAGCAGGTAGACGCCCGGCAGGCCGCCGGATTCGGGTGAGGCTTCCTTGATGCCCCAGGAATCGCCCACGTAACCGAGGCTGGAGAGCAGGATGAAGGTCATCACCGGGAACAGCAGGAACAGGGTGCCGCCGAGATCGACCCACGACTTCCCGCGGTGCGACATGCGCTGATAGAAGATATCCACCCGCACATGGCCGTCGTGCTTGAGCGTGTAGCTGGCGGCGAGCAGGAAGACGGCCGCGTGCATGTACATCACGGATTCCTGCATGGGGATGCTGTTGATGTTGAAGGCGTAGCGCAGCATCACGATGGTGAATTCGACCAGCATCATGATGACGACCAGCCAGGACACGCAGCGTCCCAGCCCCTCGGTCATGCGGTCGAGCCCTGTGAGCCAGCCGGGGGTAGAGGCATTGGCAGACATGGAGTCCCCTTGGCCTGCGGGTAGCAGGTGATGATTGTTGGTGTTGTTGTTGCTTTGCCGACAGCGTCTGCTGTGTCTTTGCCAAGCGCTTGTGTTGCAAGCGATTGCTGGCAAGGTCGCCAATTCAGATGTTGCTCATGTTGTGGTCAGTCGCGGTGTCCAGCAAGCCGTGATGGCATCGCTTTGAACAACGCTATTCCACGCTTCATCCCTGTAAGTGACGTCGCTCGGATGCGGCATGCCATCAGTCATCGCTAAGTCAACGATTAATCCACGTCATTGGCAGACAAAGAGTAGCGAGCGGCGCCGCAACAACAAATGGATCATTGGTCTGACAGGCGGTTTTTGTCTTTGGTTACAGTGAGATAGGCGAAGAAATACCGGCAGGCAGGCAAGGAAACGGGCAAGTAAGGGCGCTGCAGATCGCGTTATGCGCATCCAACAGTCCGCAAGCGATGCGCCGCAGACGCGGCGGCAGGGGTGAGCATCATGGCGCAGACAGCTGCCGGCAGGCCGTAGCTGAGGGAAGCCTGGGTCGGGAAAGTCAGGCGGGAAAGCCAAGCGGGAAAGTCAGGCGGGAAAGCCAAGCGGGAAAGCCAGGCGGGAAAGCCCGGCGGGAGAGCCAGGCAGTAGAAGGGGCGATATCCGGGGGATCGATATCCGAGGGGCTGGCGTCAGAGATGCCTATGCAAGAGAGACAGGCGTCAGGCGAGCCCGATCGCCTTGCGGCATGCGGCTGGCAGATGGACTTCTACCGCAAGCGGCAGATGGTCGGAGAACAGGTGCGACAGCGTGGTCGGGTGGCTCAAGCGCAGCGTCGAGGAGACCAGGATATGGTCGAGTCCACGGCGTGGCTGCCAGGCCGGGTAGCTGTTGATGGCCTTGCTGGGGCGGGAGTCGAGTGCCTCGCTGAACGTCTTGTGCTGACGAAGCTGGGCCAGTGTGCAATTGAGGTCGCCCATCACGATGACATGCTTGAGGGGCGCGATCAGCTCGCCAAGGTACTGCAGCTGACGATGCTGGATACGGGCGCCGAGTGCCAGGTGGGTCACGAAGACATGCAGGGCGTGTTCGCCCTCGCCGAAGCGGGCATGGATGGCCCCGCGTCCCGGCAGCGTGCCGGGCAGGCTGTGCTCTTCGAGATGGCTGATCGGCAGGCGCGACAGCAGGCCGTTGCTGTGCTGAGCCAGGCGGCCCAGGTTGCGGTTGAGCTGCTGATAGCGATGCGGGAATTCGGCCGTCTCGGCCAGTGAATCGATCTGATTGACGTTGCCGGAGCGGAAACTGCCACCGTCGACTTCCTGCAGCCCGACGATATCGTAGGGCGTGATGGCGGCGGCGATCAGCTCCAGACGCTTGCGGCGCATCGGGTGTGGCAGCACATGCTGCCAACCGCGGGTGACGTAGTGATGCCACGCCGCGGTATGGATACCGACCTGCATGTTGAAGGTCAGCAGACGCAGGGGAGGTGCCGTCTCGTCGAGTCCGGCACCTCCCGCGGCGCTGGCGGCCACTGGGTCAGCAGCCACTGTCATCAAGCGGTGTCCTTGCTGCCGGCTTTCTCTTCACGCACCTGCTCGACCAGCTCGTCGGTGATCTTGAGCATGTTCTGCAGTGAGCCTGCCGTGCTCGGCGAGATGACATAGCGGCCATCCACGATCAGTGCCGGTACGCCCATGATCTTGTAGGCGCGCATCTGGGCGTGGGCCTGATTGACCTGGCTCTTCACGCCGAAGGAGGTCAGAGACTTCTTGGCGTCTTCTTCGCTGACGCCGTAGTCGCTGTAGAACTTGGCGATATCATCCGGGTCGGTCAGGCGCTGGTGGTCCTGATGGATGGCATCGAAGAAGGCCTTGTGGGTCTCGTCGAGGATGCCCAGGTCCTTGGCGGCATAGAAGGCATAGGCGTGCTTGACCCAGTCCTGCCCCATGGTGGCCGGCAGACGGTTGAAGGTCACGTCACTCGGCAGCTCGTCGATCCACGGCTCGAGGCTGGATTCCAGCTTGTAGCAGTGCGGGCAGCCATACCAGAACGCTTCGACCACTTCGACGTTGCCCGCCGGCGCGTCGGTCTTCACCGGCTCGTCGAGTACCTGATAGTCCTTGCCAGCTTCAGCGGCGAACACGCTTGCTGACAGGCCAAGGCCCGCCACCAGAGTCAGTAGGGGTTTCCATTTCATGGAACATCTCCATCGGATTGAGGCATGCCCGGGCATGATACCCGGCAACATTAGTGATGCATCGAGTATGCGTGTCAGCCACCACTGCTGTCGAGACTGCCGGGCGGGACACGGCGGATCACTGTCGGGCCAGCCTAGCGTGACAAGGTTGACCGTTGAATGAACGCCGTTCGATCACGCGCCATACAAGGCGTCGCTCGAACACGCCCCGTGAACGGCGTGCTGGTGCCGGTCGTAATCAAGTCAGTCATACGCGATACCCGGCTGAACGGATGCCTCAGCGCAGGCCGTGGAGATATTCGGCCACCTGCTGCATGTCGCTGTCACTCATGCGCGCGGCGATGCTGCTCATGATGGCGTTCGGGTCGTTGTCGCGGCTGCCGTCGAGGAAGGCCTTGAGTGCCGTCACGGTATAGGCGGGGAATTGCCCGGCCAGCGCCGGATAACCTGCCGAGTCGATGCCTTCACCACGCGGACCATGACAGGCTGTGCAGGCCGCGATGCCGCGCTCGAGCGAGCCGGCCCGATACAGCACCTCGCCTGCACGGGCCGCCTCTGGCTCGGCCTGACCACGATTGGCGGGCTGCGCGGCGTAATGGGCCGCGATATCGGCGATGTCCTGATCGCTCAGGTTGTCGGCGATACCGGCCATCTGCGGCACCGAGCGGCGACCATCCCGGATGTCGGCCGTCTGCTTGCGCAGGTAGTGGGCCTGCTGGCCAGCAAGATGGGGGAAGGCCGGCGTCGGCGAGATGCCCTGGGCGCCATGACAGGCAGCACAGACGGCAGCCTTGGCCTTGCCTGCCGCGGCATCGCCGACCAGCGACTCGGCGGCGGCCCCCGTCGGCAAGGTGGCGGCCAACATAGTGGCAGCAACTGCCAGCAGCAGGCGCAAAGGGCGCTCGGGGGTCTGCCTTGGTCTCATCAGCTCATCCATTTCACTGGTCCCTGTTTCACGAAGAGGCCCGTTCGGGGCTTGTATCATCCGGCGTGGATGGTGGCCTCTGTCATTTCCCCGGTGCCCGCGCCGTGCTGCGCGCGGTGAGAAGTGCACCCCACTCTCGCAGCCCGTGAGAGCAGGGTGGTACACTAGGCCTCATGATCGCCATGCTGACCTTGCAGGCAGTATAGCGAATCCCCTCAGGGCGCGTGAGCGTGCCTGTCGCCAGTCGTGTCATCGCAGTAATCCAGTGCATCTTCCCGCTGTCGTCGGCAAGTTGCAGCGCCGATGACAGGGCATGCGGCACTCTTTTCGTTACACCGGTCGTTTCTTCTGCTCTCTCGTGATGTCGCGCGGGCGAGACGTCCGCCTTCAACAGGTATTCAGAACTCCCATGGCCGAATCAGCTCCTTCGACCCCCAAGCTCCATTATCGTCAGGCGCGCTTCCTGATCAGTGCCGCGACTCTGGCCCAGTGCCCGACGGACGTGGGTGCCGAAGTGGCCTTCGCGGGTCGCTCCAATGCCGGCAAGTCCAGCGCCATCAATGCGCTGACTTCGCAGAAGGCGTTGGCCCGTACCTCCAAGACCCCCGGCCGCACCCAGCTGATCAACTATTTCACCATCGGTGAAACGGGCCGCCATCTGGTCGATCTGCCCGGCTATGGCTATGCCAAGGTGCCGGACAAGGTGAAGCGCGAGTGGCAGTCACACCTGTCCAACTACCTGCGCAACCGCCAGTCGCTGCGGGGCCTGGTGCTGCTGATGGATGTGCGCCATCCGCTGTCCGAATTCGACCAGATGATGCTGGGCTGGGCCGATGAGGCCAAGATGCCGGTGCATATCCTGCTGACCAAGGCGGACAAGCTGAAGCGCGGGCCTGCTGCGGCAAGCCTGCAGAAAGTGCGTCACGCGCTCAAGGAGTGGGAAGACCTGGTCACCGTGCAGCTGTTCTCGTCGCTGAAGTACTCTGGTGTCGAGCAGGTGCATGCCAAGCTCGACGAGTGGCTGGCGGACCCGTCGGTGATGGACGGCGTGGAAGAGATGGCAGGCGATGAGGCACCGCAGGACCCCTTCGACGACTGATTGAAGGTGTAAGGCGATTTGGGGCGAAGCCTCGAACTACGCCACCTTGCATGACGAAACGGCCACCCCTCGGGGTGGCCGTTTGCGTTACGACAGGCGTGTTGTCACTCACCTCTGCGCTTTTACGCTTCCCCAGGGCCACTCACATGAACAGGCTGCGCGTCGCGCTGCTGATGGGGTCAAGTCGGGTCAAAGAGCTCGTTTCCCTGGGTGCCGAGAGAATATGCGGCACCTTTACCGCGGGCTCGACGACTTCCGGCATCGTCACGGCCTCGCTGGGGACGAGCAGGCTGCGCATGGACTCCTGTGGTGAGGCCTCCGGGGCCTCCTGCACGCCGGATTGCAGCGTCGCGAGGCTGGCACGCCCACTGTAGACCGCCATGATGACCAGCAGCGCGGATGCCAGCACGATGGCGACCCCTTTCAGCAGGGCGCGGCTGGTCTGTCGCGAGGGCGTCATGATCGGCGCGCGCTGCTCGCCTTCACCATGCAGGGGCGGCCTCTGGGGAGAGGAAGATGACACACGGTAGCGCGGGAGCGAGTGGGTGCTCATGCTGGCCTCTCCTGTTGAGGTCGAGGTGGCAGGCATCTTCCAGCGCAGATTCAGGAACCCCAGACAGGGTTCAATATCGACGACGCTGAGAAACTTGTACATGAAATATGGTTGAGGCGTCATTTTTGTACAAGTTTTAATTCACTCAGCCATCGGGCACACCAGGCGCATCAGGCGCGTCACACCTTGAGCCTCAGCCGTGGGCCGCTCAGTCATTCCCACACTCAGTCATTCCGCCACTTGCACCGTCACTCAGCCATTCCGTCACTCAGTCATTCAGGCGTGCAATCAGCGCCGGCAGTTCGCGGACATGCGAGATGATATGTACGCCTGCCGGGACGGGGCCCGGCGCGCCCTGGCCCTTGACGTCGATCCAGGCGGCCTGCATGCCCAGGCGCGCGGCAGGCAAGGCATCCTCCTTCCATGAGTCACCGACATGCAGGGTGGTGGAGGGCCGGCTGCCCAGGCGAGCCATGGCGGCGAGGAAGGGGCGCGCATCCGGCTTGGGCGCCAGCCATTCGCCGGCGGCGATGCTGAACTCGAAATGATGATCCAGCGCGAGGCGAGCCAGGTCGACATTGCCATTGGTGATGGCACCAAGGCGGTAATCGCGGGCGAGGGAGTCGAGCAGCTCGCTGGCTTCCGGGAAGGGCGTCAATTCGTGGCGCAGCGCCAGGAAGCGCTCGATGGCGGCGCGCGACCAGTGGCCCGCCTGCTCATCATCATGCCCGGCATCGCGCAGCATGGCGTGCATGGCCTCGCGGCGCAGCCAGGTGAAATCACCGCGGCGCAGCGGATGCTCCAGCCCCAGCGCCATGCGGCGACGAGTGTATTCCTCGAGGGGGAAATCGTTGGCATGCCCGATCTCGCCATCCAGCCAGGCGTAATGCTCGGCCTCGGCGCGCTCCATCACCGCGCGATTGGCCCACAGGGTGTCATCGAGATCGAAGGTCAAGGCCGTCAGGCGAGGCGCGTTGGCAGGCGTCACAGGGTGTCATCCTTGAGTGGGGCATCAATAGGGGAGGTGGCGTCGGTGTCTGACGTTGCCGTCGCTGATCCGCGCTGGCGGCGGGCGCGAGGGTGCGCCTGATCATAGGCGCTGGCCAGTTGCTGCCAATCGAGGCGCGTGTAGACCTGGGTGGTCGAGAGGTGAGCGTGCCCCAGCAGTTCCTGCACGGCGCGCAGGTCGCCGCTGGATTCGAGCAGATGACTGGCGAAGGAGTGGCGCAGGCGGTGTGGGTGCAGATGCTCGGGCAGGCCGCGTTCTTTCGCCTGCGTCACCAGCCTGAGCTGCACGCCACGCTGGCCGAGGCGACGCCCCTGCTGGCCGACGAACAATGCCGGCTCGTCCCGGGCAGCGAGCTGGCCACGCACCACCAGCCAGGCATCCAGCGCCTGGCGGGCGCGTGAGCCGATCGGCAGCTGGCGGGGCTTGTCGCCCTTGCCGCGTACGCGCAGGCGGCGGGTTTCCAGCATGTCGAGGTCGAGGCTGACCAGCTCAGAGAGACGCAAGCCCGCGCCGTAGAGCAGTTCCAGCATTGCCTGATCGCGGATCGCCAGCGGGGTGCCGTCATGTGGGCAGTCGAGAAAGCGTGCCAGGCTGTCGATATCCACCGGGCGTGGCAGGTGGTCCGGCAGGCGCGGGGTCTGCACCAGCCCCGCCGGGTTGTGTGGCAGCACATCCTGTTCGACCAACCAGCCACAGAAACGGCTGATCGCCGCGCGCCGCCGCGCCAATGAGCGCGGCGCGAGGCCACGACTGCGCTCGGCACCCAGGAAACGCCTGAGCGTCGGTACGTCCAGCGCCTGCCAATCCTGCGGCAGGGGCGGCGCGTCCTTTGCACCAGCGGCGCTGCTGTCCGCTGCGGGACGCAGCATGAAGGCGGTCAACGCCTGCAGATCACGCGCGTAGGCGCTGACGGTCGCGTGGCTGCTGTCGAGGGCAAGCTCGGCCAGAAATTCCCGACAGGTCGCGGACAGCGCCTGCTCGGCGGCAACACGCTCGGTGTTGCTCGCTGAGGCGTCGTCGGTGGATGTGTCGACGACCAAGGCGCCGCGGACCGACTCGAGGCGGCTCATCGGCTGGCCTGGTCGTCACGGCTCGAGGAGCGCAGTGGCGCCTGTCCCGGGACATCGCGGCCCAGGCAGCGGGCCAGCACGTCACCGAGGTATTCGGGAAACAGGGTGTCGAGTCCGGCCCGGAACTGCTCGGCATCGGCACTCGCCACCACCAGATAGCCCAGGCACTCGCCACGGGTCAGGCGCACGATGACGGCGGAGCCGCGCGTGGCATCGGCCTGGCTGGCATCGACGAGGTCTGCGCAGTCGGCGCCGAGTGGCCACTGATGGTCGGGCAGCAGGGCTTCCCAGCGCGTGCGCGGCATGGCCAGGCAGCGACTGGCGCGACCCTCGAGCAGGCGCTCGAACTGCTCGCCGCGCGCATCGTCGAGCGTTTGGCGCGGTGGCTGTGCCGAGGCACCGGCGTCGCGCTGCCACAGACAGACGGCGGCGATGTCGAACAGCTCGCTGAGACGCGTGGCCAGCGTTTCGGCCAGCGCATCATCGGACTCGGCATCGAGCAGATCCAGCACCAGCTGACGCAGACGCTGATAGCGACTCTCGTTGTCGCGCGCGGCGGTCAACAACTCCTCGAGGCGCTCTTCTGCCTGATCGGTCCGCCCGCGCAGGTCATGTACCAGCCGCTCCAGCAACGAGATGCTGCCGCCGCGCGCTTCCGGGTGTGGCACCCGCATGCGTTGCAGCAACCCTTCACGCCCCTCGAAGAAATCGGGATGCGTGGCCAGCCATTCGGCGACCCGATCCGGGTCCAGCGTGCGCGGGCGACGTGACACGGGTGACTCGGCCATGTGGGACTCCTTGCGGACGGTTGGCAGCGGGACGCTGTCGGCCATGTTTCCGGCGGCGTCCCTCGGCTGGGGCTGGCGATCTACAGGATGATACGGCCTTCGAAGACGGTCTCGGCGGGACCGGTCATGAATACCGGCTGGTCGTCGCCAGCCCATTCGATGCTCAGGGTGCCGCCGGGCAGCGTGACATTGACCGGGCTTGCCAGCAGGCCACGGCGAATGCCGGACGCGACCGCCGCACAGGCGCCGGTGCCACAGGCCAGCGTCTCGCCGACACCGCGCTCGAAGACACGCAGGCGCGCTTCATGCGGCGAGACGACCTCGAGGAAGCCGGCATTGACGCGCTTGGCGAAGCGCGGATGCGCCTCGATCCGCGGGCCCAGCGTCAGCACGGGGGCCTGCTCGACACTGTCGACCAGCAGCACCGCGTGGGGGTTGCCCATCGAGACGACGCCGATTTCCAGCGTCTCGCCGTCGACGTCCAGGGTGTGCACCGGCAGGTCGGCCTCGGCCTCGAAGGGCAGCGTGGCGGGAGCGAAGCGCGGCGCGCCCATGTTGACGCGCACACGGCCATCCTCGGCCACGACCAGGGTCAGCGGGCCGCCGGCCGTCTCGACGCGAATCTCGCGCTTGGTGGTCAGGCGCTGTTCACGCACGAAGCGCGCGAAGCAGCGCGCCCCGTTGCCGCAGTTCTCGACTTCACTGCCATCGGCATTGTAGATGCGATAGCGGAAGTCCATGTCCGGGTCACGGGGCGGCTCGACCACCAGCAGCTGGTCGAAGCCGATGCCGAAGTTGCGGTCCGCCAGATGGCGGATATCGGCATCGCGCAGGCGACTGCGCTGCGAGATCAGGTCAATGACCATGAAGTCATTGCCCAGTCCGTGCATCTTGGTGAAGTTCACCAGCATCAGGCATCACCTTCCGGCAGCAGTTGCTCACCGGTCCACAGTTCTTCGAGGCGCTCGCGACGACGCACCAGGTGCATCTCGGGGCCATCGACCATCACTTCGGCAGGACGGCAGCGGCTGTTGTAGCTCGAGGCCATGACGAAGCCGTAGGCACCGGAAGAGCGCACGGCGAGCAGGTCGCCCGGCGCGATGGCCAGTTCGCGGTCCTTGCCGAGGAAGTCACCGGTCTCGCAGACCGGGCCGACCACATCGTAGCTGGCGGACTTGCGCGTCTCGCGCGTGTCGACGGTGACGATGTTCTGCCACGCCTGGTATAGCGACGGACGGATCAGGTCATTCATGCCGGCATCGATGATGGCGAAGTTCTTCTCTTCACCGGGCTTGAGGTACTCGACACGGGTCAGCAGCACGCCGGCGTTGGCGGCGATGGAGCGGCCCGGTTCGAACAGCAGCGTCATCTCGCTGCCGTGCTCATAGCGGGCCAGACGCTCCAGCAGAGCGCTGGCGTAGGCGAAGGGCTCCGGCGGAGTCTCGTTCTGGTAGGGCACGCCGAGGCCGCCGCCGAGATCGAGGTGCTCGATGACGATGCCGCGTTCCCGCAGGCGATCCAGCAGGACCAGCAGTCGTTCGAGGGAATCGAGGAAGGGCGCCAGCTCGGTCAGCTGGGAGCCGATATGGCAGTCGGCACCGACCACCTGCACGTGCTCCATGGCGTTGGCGATCTCGTAGACCTCCAGCGCCTGTTCGACCGGAATGCCGAACTTGTTGGCCTTGAGGCCAGTGGAGATGTACGGGTGAGTGCCGGCATCGACGTCGGGATTGATGCGCAGCGACACCGGTGCGACGCGTCCGAGACGGCCGGCGACGGCGTTGAGGCGCTCAAGCTCCGGCAGCGACTCGACGTTGAAGCACTTGATGCCCAGCTCCAGCGCACGCTCCATCTCGCCGGCCTGCTTGGCGACGCCGGAGAACACCACCTTGGCGGGGTCGCCGCCGGCCTTGATGACGCGCTCCAGCTCACCGGCGGAGACGATGTCGAAGCCGGCGCCCAGACGTGCCAGTACATTGAGCACCGCCAGGTTGGAATTGGCCTTCACGGCATAGCAGATGAGATGCGGGTGGTCGCCCAGCGCATCCTGATAGGCCTTGAAGTGGCGCTCGAGCGTGGCACGGCTGTAGACGTAGCACGGCGTGCCGAACTGCTCGGCCAGCGTGGCGAGCGAGACGTCTTCGGCGTGCAGCACGCCATCCTGATAAACGAAGTGATCCATGATCCGGCCTGCAAGATGTCGCGCCGGCGGGCATCACCCGCCGGAGATGAATAAGGGGGCTCAGGCGTCGTTGCCGGAAGTCTCGGCAGCGGCGGTGCTCTCTGTCTCGGAGGCGTCAGCTGCCGGCGCGGGAGCTTCGGCACGCTGACCACCGGCATCGGCGTCCGCCGGCAGATAGAGCGGGCCTTTCTGGCCGCAGCCGGCCAGCAGGCCAGCACCCAGCAGCAGCGCCGCGAGGGTGCGAAGGGTATGACGGGCGGACTGGCTCATCAGATGACGCATCGGGCGGCCTCCTGGCAGCAAGCGATAGAGCGATGCGGGCCCGGTTGCCATGGCTGGCGACCAGGCCCGAAAGAGGATGATCAGGCGCGCGAGGCCAGGGCGTCACGCGCACGCTGCACGGCAGCGCGGACCTGGTTTGGCGCGGTGCCACCGATGTGATTGCGCGCCGCGACGGAGCCTTCCAGCGTCAGCACGTCGAAGACGTCCTGCTCGATGGTGTCGGAGAACTGCTGGAGCTCTGCCAGGGTCATCTCGGACAGGTCGCGCTGCTGCTCGATGCCGAAGGCGACGGACTTGCCGACGATCTCGTGGGCATCACGGAAGGCGACGCCCTTGCGCACCAGGTAGTCCGCCAGGTCGGTCGCGGTGGCGAAGCCCTTGCTGGCCGAGGCGTACATGTTGTCGGACTTGGCGCGGATCGCCGGAATCATGTCGGCGAAGGCACGCAGGCTGCCGCGCACGGTATCGATGGTATCGAACAGCGGCTCCTTGTCTTCCTGATTGTCCTTGTTGTACGCCAGCGGCTGGGACTTCATCAGGGTCAGCAGGCTCATCAGGTGGCCATAGACACGACCGGTCTTGCCGCGCACCAGCTCCGGCACGTCCGGATTCTTCTTCTGCGGCATGATGGAGGAGCCGGTGCAGAAGCGGTCCGGCAGGTCGATGAAGTCGAACTGGGCGCTGGTCCACAGCACCAGCTCTTCGCTCATGCGTGACAGGTGCATCATCAGCAGACTGGCGAAGCTGGTGAATTCGATGGCGAAGTCACGATCGCTGACCGAATCGAGGCTGTTCTCGGTCGGACGGTCGAAGCCGAGCAGCTCGCTGGTGACGTGACGGTCGATGGGGAAGGTGGTGCCGGCCAGCGCCGCGGCGCCCAGCGGCAGCACGTTCATGCGCACGCGGCAGTCACGCAGGCGGTCCTGGTCGCGGGCGACCATTTCCTGCCAGGCCAGCAGGTGGTGGCCGAAGGTGACCGGCTGAGCGCTCTGCAGGTGAGTGAAGCCCGGCATGATGGTGTCGGCTTCCTGCTCGGCCAGGCCCAGCATGCCTTCGCGCAGACGCGTCAGTTCGGCGTCGATGGCGTCGATCTCGTCACGCAGATAGAGGCGGATGTCGGTGGCGACCTGGTCGTTGCGTGAACGGCCGGTGTGCAGCTTCTTGCCGGTGATGCCGATCTTGGCGGTCAGGCGTGCCTCGATGTTCATGTGCACGTCTTCCAGTGCCACGGACCACTCGAACTCGCCCCGCGCGATCTCTTCACTGATTTCCTTCAGTCCCGCGATGATGACGTCGCGTTCTTCTTCGCTCAGCACGCCGACACCGGCCAGCATGGTGGCGTGGGCGATGGAGCCCTGGATGTCGTGCTGCGCCATGCGCTGATCAAAATCGACGGAGGCGGTGAAACGTGCCACGAAGGCATCGGTCGGCTCGCTGAAGCGGCCGCCCCAGGACTGATTGGTAGATTCGCTCATCGGGATCTCGAATTGTGGTGACGTGTCCAGAGTTCGGCGTCCGGTGCACGGTCGCGCAGCCGGTATCGTTGACCTTGGAGTGTACCAGACTCCTGCGCGTGGGCGAGGGGCCGCGGCCAGTCCGGCGGATCGCAGGAAAGCGTGCCACGGATTTTCCCCCTGAGGTGACTGGCTTTATGATAAGTGTCATCAGAGGGCAGCACTGTTCGTCAGTCAGGTTTGCTCAACAACTTCGAATCAGATGGCGTGCGTTGCGCGCCAGCAAGGAGAATGCCGTGCCCCGCCGTGAGATTCTGCGTATCGCGACCCGCAAGAGCCTGCTCGCCCTGTGGCAGGCCGAACACGTCAAGGCGCGACTCGAGGCCCTGCATCCTGGCTTGAGCGTCGAGCTGGTGCCGATGTCGACGCGTGGTGACAAGATTCTCGATACCCCGCTGGCCAAGATCGGCGGCAAGGGGCTGTTCGTGAAGGAGCTGGAAGAGGCGATGCTCGACGGTCGTGCCGATATCGCCGTGCACTCCATGAAGGACGTGCCGATGCACTTCCCGGAGTCGCTGGGACTGGCGGTGATTCTCGAGCGTCACGCCCCGACCGACGCCTTCGTGTCCAACACCTGCGCCAACTTCGATGCCCTGCCGCAGGGCGCGCGCCTGGGCACCTCCAGCCTGCGTCGTGGTCTGCAGGCCAAGGCGGCACGCCCGGACCTGGAAGTGCTGAGCCTGCGCGGCAATGTCCAGACGCGTCTCGGAAAGCTGGATGCCGGCGAGTTCGACGCCATCATCCTGGCCACCTCCGGTCTGCAGCGCCTCGAGCTGGATGCGCGCATCACCGCCGAGATGGACGCCGAGACCTGCCTGCCAGCCTGTGGCCAGGGCGCGCTCGGCATCGAGTGCAATCTGCAGGACGAGGAGATTCTTGCGCTGCTCGAGCCGCTGGCCCATGAAGACTCCAGCCGTTGCGTGCTGGCCGAGCGCGCCATGAACACGCATCTGGAAGGTGGCTGTCAGGTGCCGATCGGCGGCTATGCCGTGCTCGAGGAAGGCGGCAGCCAGCTGTGGCTGCGTGCGCTGGTCGGCAACCCCGACGGGACGGTCATCCTGCGCGCCGAAGCGCGTGGCCCGTCCGACGCTCCGGAGGCGCTGGGCGTCGCCGTTGCCGAAGACCTGCTCTCCCAGGGTGCCGGCGAGATTCTGGCGGCGGTCTACGGCGACGCTCGTGGCTGAGGTGTCAGCGATGGCAAAGGCGTCGCGTCTTGAGGTGTTGACGACGCGGCCGGGCTCGCGCGGAGCGGTTCTCGATGCGATGCTGAGCGAGGCCGGCTGCGAGGTGGAGTGCCTCAAGCTGATGGCGCTCGAGGCATTGCCGCTGGAACCCGTCGCACGCCAGGCGATCATCGATGTCGATCTGTATCGCGGCGTGATCGTGATCTCGCCCCAGGCCGCCGGCTATCTGGCCGATTGGCTGGAGGAGTGGTGGCCACAGCTGCCCGAAGGCGTCAGCTTCTATGCCGTCGGCGCGGCCACGGCCGAAGTGCTGCATTCGCGGCTGGGGGTGCCGGTGCGTGTTCCGCCGCGCGCCACGCGCGGTGAGCATGCCGAGCGCGATGCGCCGGTCGGCACCACCAGCGAAGCCTTGCTGTCGCTGCCGTCGCTCAGGGCGCTTGCGGGTCAGCGCTGGTTGCTGGTGGCCGGTGAAGGCGGGCGTCCGCTGCTGGAAGAGACGCTGGTGGCACGGGGTGCTCAGGTCACGCGTCTGGCACTTTATCGACGCCTTCCGTTGGCTTTGTCGCCGCAACAGGCTGGCCGTCTGGCGGCGGGCGCGTATGATGCAATGGTGGTGACCAGCAATGAACTGCTCGAGACGGTGATGGCATCGGTGACGCCGCAGGCCTTGCACCAACCGCTAATCGTGTCGAGCCACCGTTTGGCTACACTGGCACACGCTCATGGTTTCGAGCGCGTGACGGTCGCCGAGGACGCTTCACCCGGGGCCCTGACGCAGGCAGTACTTCGCGCCTGCGCCCCCATCAGCAAGACTCGCCATGCAGTGACCGGCGCCAGTGCGCCTGGTCCGCGTGAGGCCATCGATTCCCAAGAATCCGGAAAAGGGCAAGCGTAGATGAGCAACCGAGAACACGATCAGGAAGATAACGGCTCTGCCGGCATGACGCCCGGCAAGTCGGGCGACAAGGATGCTGCCGCTCGCGCATCAGATGCTTCTTCCGCTTCCGGCGTTTCCGCCGATGACACTGCCTCTGGCCGCCCTGGCGCCGAGGCCTCCCGTTCGTCCTCTTCCTCGTCATCCGACACGGCTGATGCCCCGCGCGAGCGCCGCTCGCGAGGTGGGCGCAATCGTCGTGGGCGTGGCAAGGGGCAGGGCAGCTCCTCCTCTTCAACCTCATCCTCCACTGCCAGTGAGTCCACGCCCGTGAGCCAGACTTCAGACGACAACGCATCGACGCCTTCCGGCGCAAAATCGCCGCTTCCGGAGCGTAGCGAACCCGCCAAGGAGGCGTCTGCCGCCAAGCCGAGTGCTGGCAAGGCCTCTTCCGGCAAGGCGACTCCCGGCAAGCCCTCCACGCCGGCTGGTAAGACGGCCAGCGCAGGTGGTGCAGGCCTGGGTGGCACGACGGCACCCGGCACGCCGCCGCCCGGCGAGCCGCAGGGCAAGAAGAGCAAGGCCGGCAGCATCGCGCTGATTCTCGTCATCGTGCTGGCCATCGTGGTCGCGGTGCTGGCGTGGTTCGGCTGGCAGCGTCTGAATGCGCTGCCGGATGCGCAGGGCCTCGACAAGCAGGTCAGCGAGAGCGTGACCCAGCAGGTCGGCCAGGTCTCCAGCAAGGTCGATGGCCTGTCGAGCACGCTCGAGAAGAACGAATCCCGCGTCAGCGAGCTCGACAAGCGTCTGTCCAGCGAGAGCCAGGACACCGAGCAGGCCCTCAACAAGGTGCTCGAGGAGCTCAGCAAGTCCCAGCAGACCGACGCGCGTGACTGGCACTACGCGGAAGCCGAGTACCTGCTGCGCCTCGCCAACCAGCGTCTGCAGCTGGAGCGTGACGTGAACGGTGCCGATGCGCTGCTCGAGAACGCCGATGCGCGCATCGCGGCGGCCAACAACCCGGCGCTGCTGCCGGTGCGCAAGGCCATCCAGTCCGAACTGGCCAGCCTGGACAGCGTGCCGCGCGTCGACCGCAGCGGTATCTATCTGGCGCTGCTCGCCGAGCAGGAACAGCTGGCGCGTCTGCCGCTCAAGCAGGACGTGGCCGAGATCGCCGCCAAGGTCGAGAACGACGCAGCGCCGACAGGCGGTTGGCAGCAGCAGCTGGCCCGCTTCGGCAACGAGCTGAAGGACCTGGTCACCGTGCGTCGTCATGACGAGGCACTGGAAGCCCTGATCACGCCGGAGCAGGAATCCTACCTGCGTCAGAACGTGCGTCTGGTGCTGGAGCAGGCGCAGCTGGCGCTGCTCAAGGAAGAGCCGAAGCTCTACCAGGCCGCCATCGACAAGGCCATCACGCTGGTCAATGGCTACTACGACACCAAGACCGATGGCGTGCAGAATGCCGTCGCCAAGCTGGAAGAGCTCAAGAGCAAGACCATCCGTCCGGAGCTGCCTGACATCTCCGCCTCTCTGAGCAAGCTGCGTGAGCTGATCGAGCGTCGCGCCCAGCAAGGGGGTGGCAACGCATGAGAGTCCTGATACTGCTGATCATCATCGGGCTGGCCATCGGTGCCCTGTTCGGGCAACTGATGCAGGCCTTCCCGGGCTACTGGCTGATTCGCGTCGGCGATACCTCGGTCCAGACCTCCTTCTGGTTCGGCTTGATCCTGCTGTTCGCGGGCTTCGTGGTGCTGCACTTCGGTCTGCGCCTGCTGTCGCGCTTCGCGCATCCGTTCTCCCGCCTCAAGGTGTGGAACAGCCGTACCCGTCACCGCAATGCCACGCGCAAGACCGTACGGGGTCTGGTGGCGCTGGCCGAAGGCCGCTGGAAGCGGGCCGAGAAGTCGCTGACCCACTCGGCGGAAGATTCCAGCACGCCGCTGGTCAACTACCTGTCCGCCGCCCTGGCCGCGCACTATCAGGGACGTTTCGAGCAGGCGGATACGCTGCTCAAGCGGGCGCACGAGTCCACCCAGGGCTCCGAGAGTGCCGTGGGTCTGGTGCAGGCGCAGCTGATGCTGGACCGCCAGCAGCATGAACAGGCGCTGGCGACCCTGACGCGTCTCGACAAGCAGCTGGGCGAGCACCCGCAGGTGCTCAAGCTGCTCAAGCAGGCCTATCTGGCGGTCAATGACTGGGATGGTCTGCGTCGTCTTATGCCGCGTCTCGACAAGCAGGACCTCATCTCCCCCGAGGAGAAGAAGGAGCTGGAACAGCGTGCCTATGTGGCGCTGATCCAGCAGGCCGCGCGCAATCCGGAAGACATCGAGCGCGTGCGCAACCTGTGGGCCGACATGCCGGACCACCTGCGTACCGACGTGAATCTGGTCGCGCTCTACGCCGAGGCGCTGATCGCCGGTGGTCAGGAAGGTCTGGCCGAGCGTCTGCTGCGTCACTCCCTCAAGGAGTGCTGGGATTCGCGTCTGGTGCTGCGTTACGGGCTACTGGACGTGGATGCACCGCGTCAGCTGGTGTATGCCGAGAAGTGGCTGCAGGAGCGTCCGAATGATCCGGACCTGCTGCTGTCGCTGGGCCGTCTGGCACTGCGCAACGCCAGCTGGGGCAAGGCTCAGGAGTACTTCGAGGCTAGCCAGCGCCAGCGTCCGAGCGGTACGGTGTGTGCTGAACTCGCGCGTCTGTTCGCCAACCTGGGCGAGCACAACAAGAGTCAGCTCTACTACCGTCAGAGCGTCGAGCTGCTGGATCGCTCACTGCCGGCCCTGCCGCAGCCGAGCAAGGACAACGCCTGAGGGGCGGCCGCCGAGTGTCAGTCAACCGTCGAGCGCCAGCCGCCTAGTGCCAACCAGGGCATGCCAGGCGTCATGAGGGCTGGCGGACAAGACACTCGGCGGCTTGCACGATGTTTCCTTGTTTGATGAAAGGTATTGCCCAATTGCACCGGTCGCGCTGTCGGCCGGTGATGCAGGTTTCTCTCCGGGGTATCCACGTTCACACGCTGTGTGACGGGATGCCCTTCTTTTTGCCCGTATGACGGGCGCTGTGGGCATTCTCGCCCAGGCTTTCGCCCTGTCAGTACGCCGCCGTGAGATGTCGGCGGGTGCATGCTGGCGTGGGCATGGCCGGTGCCGGATTTCTCGTTGCTGATCCGGCAACGATGCGTCCGGGCCTTCACGGCCGGAGCGTGATCGTGTGGCGCTGGCTGGAAGCGATTCCTCCGTGCGATGATTCTGCGTGTCGGATGCGCCCATGCACGTGGTGCATCTTCGGGCCGAGTCCGGTCCGTTTCCCCAAGCGATGATGGAGTCTGCATGTTGCATAAGTCCCTGGCCCTGATGGGCGCCTCTGTACTGGCCGTGTCACTGGCCGGTTGTGCCGCTACCGGTAACAGCTCTTCCAGCAACGCCGCCAGCTCCTCCAGCTCGTCCAGCTCCATGATGAGCCTCGCCAGCAGCATGCTGAGCAGCCAAACAGGCCAGTCCCTGCCGGCGGCCGACCTGATGTCCAGCCTGACTTCCCAGCTGGGTGTGTCCTCCACTCAGGCGCTGGGTGGCTCTGCTGCCATGCTGGCGCTGGCCCAGTCCCAGCTTGGCACCAGCGCGACCTCCGAGCTGTCCACTGACGTGCCGCAGCTGTCCAGCCTGACCAGCAGCAGCTCGCTGTCCACGCTCTCCAGCCTGGCGAGCCTGAGCGGCAACGACAATGCCACGGCATTGGCCAGCACCGTCGGCAATGTCGATGACAGCGCGTCTCTGGACAGCGCCTTCTCCGCGCTGGGCATGGACAGCAGCATGGTCTCCCAGTTCGCGCCGGTGCTGCTCAGCTACATGGGTGGCGAAGGCGTCAGCTCGACGCTGCTGAGCTCGCTGTCCAGCATGTGGGGCACCGGCTCCTGAGTTAGCCCCTTGCATGAGGTGTGAGGCAGCGATTTAAGCCCGCACATGAAAACGCCCCCGAGCCAGTGGCTCGGGGGCGTTTTCGTTTCAGGACGGCTGCCTACGTAGGCAGCCGTGTCGGGATAGTGCAGGCGCTTGATCAGTCGCCGTCGGCATCCGGCTGGGTGGTCTGACGGATGCGCTGTTCCTCGGCATCCACGACTTCGCCGTCTTCGGTGGCATGACGCGTCAGCGGATTCTCCTCGCGACGCTTGGCGACCTTGGCGGCTGCCTCGCGCTGCTCGGGAGTCTTCGGCTGACCGGCGGCCGAGCCATCGATCACGAACGGCGCCTGCATGGTGCGCACGTTGGCCGGCGGCGCGCCACCGTCCTTGTCCTGACCGAAGTACATGGTCATGTGCGGGAACGGGATCTCGATGCCTGCGGCGTCGAAGTGCTGCTTCACGAGCTTGTTGTACTCGCGACCGATGGCCCACTGGTTGCCCGGACTGGTCTTGATCATCACGCGGATGTTGACCGAGCTGTCGGCCAGGGCCGAGACGCCGGCGATGGTGACCGGCTCGAGAATCTCCGGACCATAGCTGCCTGCCTCGAGCTCATCGAAGGCCGCACGCAGGTGCACGATGGCGTGGTCGACATTCTCGCGATAGGAGATGCCGTATTCGCCGACATGGTAGGCGAAGTCACGCATGTAGTTGGAGACGGTATCCACCGACGAGAACGGCACGATGTGGAAGGTGCCGGACAGGTCGCGGATGCCCACCGAGCGGATGGTCAGGCGTTCCGCGGTACCGGTCACGCCACCGGCAGAGACCACATCGCCGGTGTTGATGGCGTTCTCCAGCTGGATGAACACCCCGGTGATGATGTCCTGCACCATCTTCTGCGCGCCGAAGCCGATCGCCAGGCCCAGTACCCCGGCACCGGCCAGCAGCGGCGCGATGTCGATGCCGATCTCGGACAGCACGATCATCGCGGTGAAGACGATCATCGCGATGGCAATAGCATTGCGGAACAGTGCCAGCAGGGTTTCCACCCGCGAGGACGGCTTGCCCTTGCCGGTGTCCGGATTGAGCTTGTGCTCGATCAGGCTGGCGATGCCGACCCAGACCGCGATGGCGAAGGCGAGAATGAACAGCACATGGAAGATGCGCGACAGCAGCAGGGCACCGGCATCGGTTGCCAGCCACTCGCCGAGCGCCACGATGTGCCAGGCATTCAGCACCATGCCGACCACCACGATCAGGATGATGGCGCGCATGATGCGCAGCGCGGTGGGAATGTAGGAGTTGAGGCGCTTCTCGAGCAGCGGCAGCTGACCGCGCAGCTTGTCGGAGATCTGGATGCGCTTGCCGATCAACTGCGTCACCACGCGTGACAGCAGAGCCCCGCCACCGATGGCGAGCAGCGTCTTGAGCGTCGCCCCCATCATGAACGGCAGCGCCTCTTCAGGCGTCGTCTGCGAGATGATGAACAGGGTGGCGAAGTAGGCCAGCGCGATCAGATGCCAGGTGCGCGCCAGAATGCGCAGACACACGGCGATGATCGCGTTGTTCGCCTCGCGGGCTTGAGTGAGCAGGCGGTCACGCAGAATGATGCGATTGCGCGAGATCACCACGATGGCCCAGACGAGGGTGATGGCCATGATCAGCAGATTGACGAAGCTGCCGACGGCCGGTGCCAGGTTGTTGTTGATCATCGGCACCACGACCAGGATGCCGTAGCCGATGAAGCCGGCCAGCATGGCTAGGGAGCGGTTCCAGTAACGCGCCACGTCATCCGGCATCGGCAGCAGACGCAGCCCCTTGTAACCGGAGGAGAACAGCATGCGCATCAGGGCCTTGAACAGCTCGATCACCAGATAGGCGTTCAGGAACATCGACTCGCGCTGACCGATCACGCCCTGTTCGCCATAGGCGAAGATGGCGAGCAGATAGCCGCCGAGGAAGGCGAGACCGATGACCGCGATGTCCACCACCGCCGCGACCAGTACCGCCAGCAGGGTGCGCAGCAGCGGGCTGCGGTGCTGGCCATCCAGTGACCACTGGCTGACGCGCGAGAACAGTGGCTTGGCGAGTCTGCGCAGCACGAGGAACAGCGCGATGGTCGAGATGACGACCAGCCCGAGGCTCACAGCCTCACTGGTGAAACGACTCCAGTCGATCTCGTCGGCGTCCTCGTTGGCCAGACCATCAAGGGTGCCCAGCATGCGGTCCAGCGTGGCGGAGAGATCCGCGACCAGGTCCTGGCTGATGGCCGCCAGCTGGCGCGACAGTGACGGCGAGTCCTCGCTCAGGGTGACGTCTTCCCCCGCCACCTCGACGGCTTGTTCACTCGCCTTGCTGTCCAGCTGTCGCAGGCCTTCGATCAGGGCCTCGCGCTGACTGGGATCTTCCAGCAGCGTGGCCAGGCTCTCATAGGAGGATGTCGCGCCATCGCCGCTGCCGTCCTCGGCCGGGGCGGCATGGGACAGGCTGCTGAACCCGAGGCTCAACACCATCAACAGCATCATCAGGGCGGACATCAGCCAGGCAGGTCGCCATGAGTCCGGTTGGCGCGAGGCAGCAAGGGCGGGAGGGGAGTGCGGGGGTGTCGGAATCGCCACAGATGGCTTCTCCATGTCGGTGAGTGTGTGAGGCGTCGGGGTAGAGAGTGAGAGCAGGCTCCGCAGGTGCATCAGAGGCTCGCAAGCGTCCCATCAATAACGCGAGGATCTGTCAGGTAGATGTTGAAGAGGCGTCACGCGCGTCCTGCGCGCACGCCGAGCGAGAGTCCATCCCTCAGTTATCGGGGCACTTGGGGCTATCCCAACCCCTGCGGGGACTCCGCCAGAGACATTCTTGCGCACAGCCTGCGGCAGGCGCCGCCAACCTTCAAGGTCTTCAGGCGCTGCTCGGGGGAGAGGCGTGACCTGCTGCCACGCAGGATGTTGCAATGTCGCGTTGCATGAACTGGTGTGGTGAGTCACAGGATGAGTCGGTATTGTTGCGATTGATTATTATTCGTTGTTCAGGTGTGATAGTCATGCGCACAGGGGCCGCCTTGCGGTATCGTCCTGCGCAGGATCACGCCTGCCTTCGCTTGAGTGCGAGATCATTTCCTTCATTTCGGAGTACTGCATGACCGTCTCGTCGACTGCTTTTACTGCTCGTGGCATGACCCGGCCTGCATGGTTCAAACAGGGCCTGATGGCGACCTTGGCGGTAGCGCTGATGGGGGCTTCCCTGTCTGCCGAGGCACGCAGTGTCGAGACGGCCTACGGTGAGCTGGACATCGAGGGCACGCCGCAGCGTGTCGTCACCCTGTACGAAGGCGCGCTGGATGTGGCCGTCGCCAGTCAGGTGACGCCGCTGGGCACCGTGACCACGCGTGGCGGTGATGGCGTGGCGAGCTATATCCAGTCGCAGGTGCCGGACATCAAGATCATCGGCACGCCGCGTGAGTTCAATCTCGAGGCGATCGTCGCGCTCAAGCCGGACCTGATCCTGGCGCCGCCGGGCCTCGACAAGACCCAGTACCAGCTGATGTCGCGTCTGGCGCCGACCGTCGTGCCGAGCGCTTCGGCGCTGAGCCAGCAGGGCTGGAAGGAGCAGAGTCGTGTCTATGCCGAGGCGCTGGGCGAGACGGCCGAAGCGGAACTCGAGACACGTCTGGCCGCCATCGACGCGCACGCCGCGCGTCTGAAGGCCGAGATGACCACCCCGGAAACCGCCAGCCTGGTGCGTCGCATGCCGGGCGGCCTGATGGCGATGTCCGACCAGCTGTTCGCGACCGGCCTGATGGCGGCCAGCGGCTATGAGCTGGTCGGTGGTGATCTGGTCAAGCCGGGTCGCCCGCATTCCGATCCGCTCAGCGACGAGAACATGGCACGCATCGATGCGCAGACCATCTTCCTCGCCACCATGGACGATTCCTCTGATGCCGCGGTTGACGCCCTGGCGGCAGAACCGGCCTTCCAGCGTCTCGAGACAGCGGACCGCGACAGCCTGGTCGGCGTGAATGGCCAGCTGTGGACCAGCGCCAGCGGACCGTTGGCCGCGGAAGCACTGCTGAAGGATATCGATCGGGCGCGCGATGATGGCTAGTCGCAGTCATGTCGGTGCACGACGTTTGACCCCTGCGCAGGCAGGGGACCTCCCGCAACCGCGACGCGGGAGGTGGTATGCAGGCTGAAGAGACCTCTCCACAGGTCCGCAGGCCGCGCGCACATGCCGCCCGGATGACCCACAAGGTCTCCGGGCGTCTTGCGTTGCGTCAGGTGATGCCGCTGGCCTGCCTGAGTGCCCTGCTGACCTGTCTGGCCAGCCTGCTGTGGGGGGCTGGCGATGTCGGCCCCTGGCAGGCGCTGCAGGTGCTGGCCGGACAGGGCAGTGATCAGGCGCGCTTCGTGGTGCTCGAGCTGCGCGCGCCGCGTACCCTGATCGGCATGGTGGTCGGCATGATGCTCGCCTGTGGCGGCGCCATGATGCAGGTGGTGGCACGTAACCCGCTGGCGGAGCCGGGCTTGCTGGGCGTGAGTGCCGGGGCCTCCTTTGCCGTGGCCGTGGCATTGTTGCTGGGGATGGAAGCGACCGGCATGTACGTGATGGTGGCGCAGAGTGGTGCGCTGCTGGGCTGCCTGTTCGTGATGAGTACCGTGCGGATGAGCGGCGCACGTCAGGACCCGGTGCGCCTGGTGCTGGCCGGCGCGGCACTGTCGAGCCTGCTGGTGGCGCTGACGTCTCTAGCCTTGCTGATCGACCAGCGCGCGGCCGACGAGATCCGCTTCTGGGTGATCGGCAGTCTGGCCGGGCGCTCGCTGGAGGCGCTTTACAGCAGCCTGCCCAGTATCCTGCTCGCGGTGCTGCTGACGCTGTGGCTGGCGCGGCCGCTCTCCGCGATGGTGCTGGGCGAGCAGGTCGCCAGTGGCCTGGGTCATCATCCCAAACGCGTGCGCAAGGTCGCGATCCTGGTGGTGGCGCTGCTGGTCGGTGCCGCGACGGCACTGGCAGGACCGGTGGCCTTCGTCGGCCTCGCCGTGCCCTATGTGGCGCGTGCGCTGTGCGGCGCCGATGTGCGCCGTACGCTGTGGCTGTGCCTGCCGCTGGGCGTGACCATGCTGCTGAGCGCCGATGTGGTGTCGCGGTTGGTCGTGCCGCCCTCGGAGTTGCCGCTGGGGGTGCTGACGACCCTGATGGGCGCGCCCGTGCTGATTGCCGTGGTGCGTGCCCGCCGTCTGCCCACCCTGTAGCGACTGGTGCCTCTGGCGCTTGCGGCGTGAACGATGATGGAGGCCAGGCTGGCGCGCATGCCGGCGCCATCGCCTCATTGCTTGAATCGACCGGCCCTGTCAGGCGTTGTCCTGACAGGGCCTTGTTTGGAATCGATGATGTCTAGACCTTCACCGCTTGATCCCCTCCGCTCGGCCCCTACCGGCACGCTCTGGTGGCGACATGGCAAGCTGTCCCTGCTGTTGTTGCGTGCGCCATTGCTGGCGGCCGGGATATTGCTGCTGGCGCTGCTGATGGCCAGTGTCGCCTCGCTGATGCTGGGCAGTGCCGGCCTCGGGCCGTGGGATGCCTTCAAGGCGGCCTTCGGGCACGGCGAGTTCGCTACCGTCTTCGTGGTGCAGGAACTACGTCTGCCGCGTCTGCTGGCCGGTATCGCCACGGGTGCTGCCTTCTCGCTGGCGGGCTGTCTGATGCAGACCCTGGCCGGCAACCGTCTGGCGACGCCGGGCATCATCGGCATCGACAATGGCGCGACCGCCTTCGCGGTGGCCTCCGTGGTCGGGATGGGCATCTCGCTGGCGCCGCCGGTGATGGCGCTGAGCGGTGCCGTGATCGCCACTGCGCTGGCCTTCGGGCTCTCCGGCGGCATCGGCACGCGCGGCTATCGCTTCCTGGTCGCCGGTATCGGGGTCGGGGCGCTGTTCGGTGCCGGAACGCAGCTGATGCTGGCAAGAGTCTCCATCGATGCCGCCAACAGCGCCTATCCGTGGACGGTCGGTAGCCTCAATGCGCGTGATGCCGATTCGCTCACCTGGCTCGGGCTGGCCTTGCTGATCGGCGTGCCGATCGCGCTCTGGCTGGGACGCGGGCTGAATACGCTGCGCTTCACCGACCGCGTGGCGACGGGGCTGGGACAGCCGGTGTCGCGTGTACGTCTGATCACGCTGTGGCTGTCGGTCGTGCTGACGGCGGCGGCCGTCGCGGTGGCCGGGCCGGTAGGCATGGTGGCGCTGGTGGGCCCCGAGATCGCACGTTACCTGTCGCGTCACAAGGGCGTGCCGCTGCTGGCCTCGGCGCTGGCCGGTGCGCTGGTGATGGTGCTGGCAGACCTCGCCGGTCGCACCCTGCTGTCGCCGCTGGAAATCCCGGTAGGTATCGTGATGGCCGTGGTCGGCAGCCCTTATCTGCTGTGGATACTGCTGCGCAGTCCGCGCTAGCCGTTGCCCCTATTTTCCTGCTGAGCGGCCCAGGGCCAGCCCTTGCCGCTCAGCGTCGCACGACATGTTTCAGCGGCTGATGATGTTCCAGCGGCCGATGATGTTTCAGGAGAGTGCGCCATGAGCGCTGAGACGATGCTTGATCCGCGAGCGATGAATTCCCCGGCCGATCGCCACGCCGGGGCCACCACCGATACCCTGCGAGCGAACGAGCTGTCGCTGGGCTACGGCGCGCGCCAGCGCCATGTCACCGTGATCGATTCGCTGACCCTGGGGCTGCCCGACGGCAAGGTGACGGCGATCGTCGGGCCCAACGGCTGTGGCAAGTCGACACTGCTGGCAGGGCTGGCTCGCCTGCAATTGCCTGAGTCAGGCGCGGTGCTGCTGGAAGGCAAGGACATTCACGCCTACAAGCGACGCGAAGTGGCCCAGCGCATCGCGCTGCTGCCTCAGGAGACGCATTCGCCCGAGGGGGTGACGGTGCATGAGCTGGTGCGTTTCGGTCGTCAGCCCTATCAGGGCGCGCTGAGTCAGTGGTCTGAGGAGGATCAACGCCTGGTAGCCGAGGCGATGGCCGCCGCCGATATCGAGAGCCTGGCGGACCGTGAGCTGGCCTCGATGTCCGGTGGGCAGCGTCAGCGTGCCTGGATCGCCATGGCGCTGGCACAGCAGACGCCCTTGCTACTGCTGGATGAGCCGACCTCGGCGCTGGACCTCGGCCACCAGATCGAGGTCTTCGAGCTGATCCAGCGTCTGGCCCATGAAGAGGGTAAGACCATCGTGATGGTGGTGCATGATCTGGCCAGTGCCTGCCGCTATGCCGATCACATCGTGGCCATGCACGCAGGTCGCGTGATCGCCGAGGGTGCGCCCGCCGAGGTGGTGACGCCGGAGCTGGTGCGCAAGCTCTATGGGGTCGAGTGCCGCCTGATCCCCGATCCAGACACCGGCACGCCGCTGCTGATCGGTGTACGCCGCACCAGCGAGCGCCTGAGCGGCAGCGCGACCTGAGGCCGGGGCAATGGCCATGACGGGCGCTGTGGCGCCTGCGTGGCCGCTGTCGGGCCTTGAGAAGGCCTGAAGGAGGGGGACTTGAGAGAGCGGTCTGCCTCTGACAGGAATGCCCCAGCCAGAACTGATCGCCCACAAACAGAAAGGCCTCCCCGAAGGGAGGCCTTTCTGTCACGGATATGGTGGAGGCGACGGGAGTCGAACCCGTGTCCGCCGGCACTCCGCCTTCGGCTCTACATGCTTAGTTTCATTATTTGATTTAACACGACTGCCGCCAATGAACAGGCTACAGCAATGCGATTCTCTGAGTTTTAATCTCGACCTTAGAGACGTCGGCCAAGACGATCCTGTTTATACGGGCTCGTTCTCAATCCACCTTGAACAGGCGCAACGGTATCATGAGCAGCTTATGCAGCTAGAGCGTAGTTGTCGTCGTTTGCGACTATATATTTGCAACGTTTTATTTACGAGATACGTTACGATCTCGGCATGCACCTCAGGGTTTGCCACCAGCGTCGAATGCCAGAACGCCCCCATAACAGTGTTACCACTTTACTGCGTTGCTACGTCTTCATCATAACAGGTGGGGACTGTGCTACGCCAGTTCAAGCGTTCAGGAAAATTTCTGACCTGACAGTAGCTTGCTGGCGTGAGCTGCCTCACGCTGCCCTCAGCGGTCGCGCAGGATACGGGCTTTCTGACGGTTCCAGTCACGGTCTTTCTCGGTGGCGCGCTTGTCGTGCAGCTTCTTGCCTTCCACCAGCGCGATCTCGCACTTCACGATCGCATTCTTCCAGTACAGCTTGACCGGCACACAGGTGTGGCCCTTGTCCTGGGTGCGCGAGAAGATGCGTGCGATCTGCTTCTTGTGCAACAGCAGCTTGCGCGTGCGCTGCGGGTCCGCCACCGCGTGGGTGTTGGCGGTTTCCAGCGGGTGGATGTGGCAGCCCAGCAGCCAGGCTTCGGCATTCTTGATCACGATATAGGTATCGGTCAGCTGGCCCTTGCCTGCGCGCAGCGCCTTCACTTCCCAGCCTGCCAGTACCAGACCCGCTTCGAAGGTTTCCTCGATGTGGTACTCGTGGCGTGCCTTCTTGTTCTGGGCGATCAGACTGCCGCCCTGTTCGGGTTTCTTTTTCTTGCCCATGTTGCCTCATTTGTCGTGTGCGCCTGCCGTCATCCAGTGTGGATATGGCACATCCTTCTGGATGGGGGGAGGCGTGTTACCATTCAAGGCCAGACGGCACTTCATGCGCCGGCCCATTGTTCATGATACGCATGCTGCGTATCCAAGTCAGCGGAGAGCTAGATGCCTACGGTCAACCGGTCTGCCCTGGTGCGGCATTCGGCCCGGGCAATGTTCGATCTGGTCAATGATTTCGAGCGTTATCCCGAATTCCTGTCCGGCTGCAGCAACGCGGAATTGCTGGAACGTGATGAGGACCATCTCAAGGGCAGGCTCACCCTGTCCAAGGCAGGCATGCAGCAGAGCTTCGTCACGCGCAATGACCTGTATGCCCCCGAGCGGATAGAGCTGAATCTGGTCGATGGCCCCTTCAAGCGTCTGCAGGGGACTTGGCTGTTCACGCCGCTGGGCGAAGACGCCTGCAAGGTCTCGCTCGAGATGGACTTCGAGTTCAGCAATCGCCTGCTGGGCATGGCGTTCGGCAAGCTGTTCAGTCAGGTCGCCGCTCAGATGGTCGAGGCCTTCACGCGCCGCGCTGACCAGATCTACACCCAGCGCTGACACATGGCCGTTGGCCAAGGTGGAACGCCGCGCAGGTGATATATCGCACAGGTGGTATATAAAGGTGGCGAGAGCAAAGGAGCAGACATGACAGACAGAATCACGGTCGAGGTGGCCTATGCGCTGCCCGACAAGCAGAAGATCGTCTCGCTGGCGGTCGCCCCCGGCACCACGGCGCGCGAGGCCGTGCGCATGGCACGTCTGGAGCAGCACTTTCCGACGATTGCCGCCGAGGTGTTTCTCGAGGCGGACCTGGGCATCTTCGGCAAGGCGCTGCGCAAGCCCGATGAGCATGTGCTGGACGCCGGGGATCGAGTCGAGGTCTATCGCGCCTTGATCACCGACCCCAAGCTTGCGCGCAAGCGGCGCGCCGACAAGGCCGCTCGCGCCGCTCAGTAAGACGAGATGCAGGCGAGAATCAAAAACAGCGGGGCACCTTGAAAGGTGCCCCGCTGTTGTTCTGGCTTGTCACTGAGAGAAGAGGACAGTGATCAGCGCTCTTCAGGCAGGTCGGCTGCGCCTGCCTTGGGTTCAGCACGGTTAGGCTGTGCCGCGCGAGGGTCGATGTCCAGGTCCGGCACGATGACGGTTTCCTGGTCGATGTCGCCGCTCTTGTCGATGTTGGAGAGTGAATCGCCTGCGAAGGTCAACGTCACGCGCTTGTTGATGATTTCGCCATCCGCTTTCTTGAGGCGATAGACGTAGTCCCAGCTATCCTCACTGAAGGGGGCGGTCAGCAGCGGTGAGCCCATCACGTAGATGACCTGTTCGCGGCTCATGCCCGGCTTCAATTGCTCGACCATTTCCGGCTTGATCAGGTTGCCCTGAGGAAGGTCGCGCTTGTAGACGCTGAAGTAGCTGCACCCGGTGAGCAGCGACAGGGCGCTGCAAAAGGCGACTGTTTTGATCAAGTTTTGCATTTGCCCTGAAGATTCCCTATCGTTTTGCCTTGGCCGATCATACCTGATACATCAAGCGACTGCGAAGAGTACCCCAGCATGGCCGATCAGAACCATGAACTGCGCAAGGCGGGACTCAAGGTAACCCTACCGCGAGTCAAGATCCTGCAGATCCTCGAGAAATCGACGGATCGACACCTGAGTGCCGAGGACGTGTACAAGGCGTTGCTTGAGGCTGGCGAAGATGTCGGTCTGGCGACGGTTTATCGTGTGCTCACCCAGTTTGAAACAGCGGGACTGGTGATGCGTCACAACTTCGATGGCGGTCACGCCGTCTTCGAACTGTCCCAGGAAGAACACCATGACCACATGGTATGTCTGGACAGCGGCGAGATCATAGAGTTCTGTGATCCCGAGATCGAGCGCCGTCAGCGCGAGATCGTCGAGGAGCACGGCTATGAGCTGGTCGAGCATGCGCTAGTGCTCTACGTGCGCCCCAAGGGTGACAAGAGCGATAGCTGACGCGGGTTGCGTCAGGGATGACGTGGCCGGAGAGCCTTCTCCGGCCAGATACACGAACGGCCGCCCTCAGGGGCGGCCGTTCGTGTATCTGGCGTTCATGTTTCCTCAATCCATGACTCTGGCGTTCGTCTTGTTGAGGAGCATCATTGGACGAATGGACGTCGCTGGCAGTGCATGAACGGCGACGGCGACTTTGACGACAGCGCTCAGTGGCGGCTGTCGGCAGCGCCCAGCATCTCGCGGGCATGGGCGAGGGTCTGCTCGGAGAGATGAATGCCGCCCAGCATGCGTGCCAGCTCGCGCACGCGGCCGCTTTCATCCAGCAGCGCCATATGGGTGCGGGTCGTGTCCTTCTCGGCCTGCTTCTCTATATGCAGGTGCTGATGCGCCTGTGCGGCGACCTGCGGCAGGTGCGTGACGGTCAGCACCTGGCCCTTGTCGCCCAGGCGACGCAGCAGCTGGCCGACGATCTCGGCGGTAGCGCCGGAGATGCCGACATCGACTTCATCGAAGACCAGGCTGGGGATGGTCGAGCGACTGGCGGCCACGACCTGGATCGCCAGTGACACACGCGAGAGCTCGCCGCCGGAGGCGACCTTGGCCAGCGCACGTGGCGGCTGACCCGGGTTGGCGCTGATGCGGAAGTGGATGCGTTCCATGCCCTCGGGCTGCGGGCGCTCCCGCGCCTCGATGGCGACCTCGAAGGTGGCCTTGCCCATGCCGAGGAAGGCCAGCTGGTCTTGGATGTCGCTGGCCAGTTGCGGGGCGGCAGTGGCGCGTTTGGCGCTCACCTCACTCGCCAGCCCCTTCCAGGCCTCGCGACGCTGAGCCACTTCTTCCCGCAAGGCTTCGATGGCCTCCTCATCGCCACCCAGGCCGTCGAGTTCTTCGCTCAGGCGCTGATGAAGGCCATGCAGCTCGTCCGGCATCACATGATGCTTGCGTGCGATCTGGTGAATGCGGCTCAGGCGCTCATCGACGAAGGCCAGACGCTCGGGATCGAGTTCGGTGACTTCCACGAAGCGATGCAGTTCACGCGCCGCTTCTTCTATCTGGATGCGCGCTTCCTCGAGCATACCCAGCGCACTGGCCAGTGAGCCATGTTCGTTGCCCGGCAGATGCGCCAGGCGCGCCAGGGCCTGGTTGAGGCGTGGCAACGCACCTTCTTCGTCGTGATCACAGCACTCGGCGGCGGACTGCGCCTCGGCCAGAATCTGCTCGGCATTGGCCAGCGTTTCCTGCTCCTGTTCCAGGGCTTCCAGCTCCCCTTCGCACAGCGCCAGTTCATCGAGCTCCTCGACCTGATAGCGCAGCAGCTGGCGACGTGCACGCACCTCATCGCCATCATTGCTCATGCGCTTGAGGCGACGATGCGCCTCCTGCCAGTGACGGAAGTCCTCGCGCAACTGGGCAGCCTGAGTCTCCAGGCCCGCATATTCGTCGAGCTGACGCAGATGCGTCTCTTCCTTGAGCAGGGAGTGATGGGCGTGCTGGGAGTGGATGTCGATCAGGTGCTCGCCCAGCTCGCGCAGGTCGGCGATGGTGCAGGGCGTGCCGTTGATCCAGGCCTTGGAGCGGCCGCTGGCGGTGATGACGCGACGTAGTAGGCAGTCGTCGCTGCCCAGTTCGCGCTCATCCAGCCACTGACGGGCGTCGCCAAGCTCACTGATATCGAAACGCGCGATGAGGTCGGCGCGGTCGGCGCCATGCCGCACGCTGCCGGCATCGGCACGCTCGCCCAGGCACAGGCCGAGGGCGCCGAGCAGGATGGACTTGCCGGCACCAGTCTCGCCGGTGATGGCGGTCATGCCGCGGCGGAAATCGAGTTCCAGCGTTTCGACGATGGCAAAATCTTGGATGGCGAGTTGCAGCAGCATGACTACCTCCGAGGGGGCTTTGACGTACGCCGTGCTGGGAGAACATCAGCGGACCCGGACTCGATGGGCGGGCTACGGTGTCGCCATACAGTATGTTTATACAGTGAACATGGCTTTTTATACAGCACGTTCGGGTGGCCTTCAATCCATGCCGGACTCAGTGGGGAGAAAAGCCCGCGGCAAGGCTTGAGAAGCGATGTGCTGTCCCCATATAGAGGCACTGACACTTTCAGTCGGCAGCAATGGCCTGGCCTTGCTGCCTCTCAAGGCAACTCATGGCCTGTCTGTCAGCCAGTACGCGTGATGCTTCGCGACAAGCTCAGCAGGCCACGAATCAGGGCAATGGCGCATAGACGCCGGCCCGCAGGAGATCAGCATGGCTCAGGACCCGCAGACCCCGATGGATGAAGAGCTTCAGCGTGCCGCTCGCGATGCCGAGCCGCAGCCGGAAACGCCGGAAGGTGAAGTGATCGACAACGTGCTGGATGCCGACGATACCGGCGCCGAAGGCTCTCTGGTGGACAACCCGGAAGCCGAGATGCTGGCCGCCCAGGTCGAAGAGCTTGAGCAGGCCGTCAAGGAAGCCAAGGACCAGGCGCTGCGTGCGGCTGCCGATGCGCAGAACGCGCGCCGTCGTGCCGAGCAGGACGCCGAGAAGGCGCGCAAGTTCGCGCTGGAGAAGTTCGTCAAGGAAATGCTGCCGGTGGTGGATTCCCTCGAGAAGGCACTGGAATCCATGTCGGGTGACGAAGCGGCCAAGACCCACGTCGAAGGCATCGAGATGACCTTGAAAATGCAGCTGGATGCCCTGAACAAGTCAGGCGTCGAGCAGCTGGATCCGCACGGCGAGCCCTTCGATCCGGAATACCATCAGGCTGTCGCCATGGTGCCGTCCCCGGACGCGGAGCCGAACAGCGTCATCGACGTGATGCAGAAGGGTTACACCCTCAATGGCCGCCTGGTGCGTCCGGCGATGGTGGCAGTCAGCAAGGCCTCCTGAGGCCTGCGCGCTCCCGACGCCCGATAGGCGTTGGATCGCGCCCTGTGGGGGCTCAGGGCGATCCGGCCCGGGAAAATTTGCCCGGCCGGGTCTTGAAACCCTGACACGCGACCCCATCTAGAGAAACAAGTTCAGGCACCGACACAAGGTGCCGACATCCAGACTTATCTTTCAGGCTAGCAACAGATTCGAGGTATACGATTATGGGACGCATCATCGGTATTGACTTGGGTACTACCAATTCTTGTGTGGCAGTGCTCGACGGCGAGAAAACCAAGGTCATCGAAAACGCTGAAGGCGGTCGCACCACACCGTCCATCATCGCTTACACCGACGACAACGAGATTCTGGTCGGCCAGTCGGCCAAGCGTCAGGCAGTGACCAACCCGGAGAACACCCTCTTCGCGGTAAAGCGCCTGATCGGTCGCAAGTTCAAGGATGATGTGGTTCAGAAAGACATCAAGATGGTGCCGTACAAGATTGTCGAAGCCGACAACGGCGACGCCTGGGTGCAGGTGAAAGACAAGAAGATGGCACCGCCGCAGATCAGTGCGGAAATCCTCAAGAAGATGAAGAAGACCGCGGAAGACTACCTCGGTGAAGAAGTCACCGAAGCCGTCATCACCGTGCCGGCCTACTTCAACGATTCCCAGCGTCAGGCGACCAAGGACGCCGGTCGCATCGCGGGTCTCGACGTCAAGCGCATCATCAACGAGCCGACTGCCGCAGCCCTCGCCTACGGCATGGACAAGTCTCGTGGTGACAAGACCATCGCGGTCTACGACCTGGGCGGCGGTACCTTCGATATCTCCATCATCGAAGTCGCCGACGTCGACGGTGAGACCCAGTTCGAAGTGCTCGCCACCAACGGCGACACCTTCCTGGGTGGTGAAGATTTCGACATGCACCTGATCAACTACCTGGTTGACCAGTTCAAGGCAGACAGCGGTATCGATCTGTCCGGCGACAACCTCGCCATGCAGCGTCTGAAGGAGGCTGCCGAGAAGGCCAAGATCGAGCTGTCCAGCGCTCAGCAGACCGACGTGAACCTGCCGTACATCACGGCTGACAACACCGGTCCGAAGCACCTGAACGTCAAGGTGACCCGTTCCAAGCTCGAGTCTCTGGTCGACGACCTGGTCGCACGCTCCCTGAAGCCGTGCCAGACCGCGCTGTCCGACGCCGGCCTGTCCGCCTCCGAGATCGACGACGTCATCCTGGTCGGTGGTCAGACCCGCATGCCGCTGGTGCAGTCCAAGGTGGCCGAGTTCTTCGGCAAGGAAGCTCGCAAGGACGTCAACCCGGATGAAGCGGTCGCCGTCGGCGCCGGCATCCAGGGCGGCGTGCTGGGCGGCGACGTCAAGGACGTGCTGCTGCTGGACGTGACGCCGCTGACCCTCGGTATCGAGACCATGGGTGGCGTGCTGACGCCGCTGATCGAGAAGAACACCACCATCCCGACCAAGAAGTCTCAGGTGTTCTCCACCGCTGACGACAACCAGGGCGCGGTGACCATCCACGTCCTGCAGGGTGAGCGCAAGCAGGCCGCGCAGAACAAGTCTCTGGGTCGCTTCGACCTGGCCGACATTCCGCCGGCACCGCGCGGTGTGCCGCAGATCGAAGTCGCCTTCGACCTGGATGCCAACGGTATCCTGAACGTGTCCGCCAAGGACAAGGCGACCGGCAAGGAACAGTCCATCGTCATCAAGTCTTCCGGCGGCCTGTCCGACGACGAGATCGAACAGATGGTGCGTGACGCGGAAGCCAACGCCGACGAAGACAAGAAGTTCGAGGAAATGGTCCAGCTGCGCAATCAGGCCGACGGCATGATTCACGCGACCAAGAAGACCCTGACCGAAGCCGGTGACAAGGCCGAAGCCAGCGAGAAGGAAGCCATCGAGACGGCGATCTCCGAGCTGGAAGAAGCCCTGAAAGGCGACGACAAGGATGCGATCCAGGCCAAGCTGGATGCACTGACCGAAGCGTCCGGCAACCTGGCGCAGAAGCTCTACGCCGAGCAGGGTGCCCAGGGTGAGCAGGCTGCCGAAGGTCAGGCTGGCAAGAAGCAGGACGACGACGTAGTTGACGCCGAGTACGAGGAAGTCAACGACGACAAGAAGTCCTGAGGGATTTCTTGAACGACGTCTGATGACAGCGCGGGAGCCTTGTGAAGGTGTCCCGCGTTGTCGTTTGCATCGGTGGCGCCTTGCGCTAGCCGCGAGCCACCGGTGACAACCGGCATTCCAGAACAGACCGGCAGCCTCAGGCTGCCAGCAATCCAGGCGGACCTGATCCATGTCCAAGCGTGATTATTACGAAGTGCTTGGTGTCGAGCGTGGCGCCGACACCAAGGACATCAAGAAGGCGTACCGACGCCTGGCCCAGAAGCATCACCCGGACCGCAACCCGGATGATGAAACTTCGGCCGAGAAGTTCCGTGAAGTCTCTGAAGCCTACGAAGTGCTGTCCGATGCTGACAAGCGCGCCGCCTATGACCAGTTCGGTCATGCCGGTGTCGATGGTCAGGGCGGCGGCGGCTTCGGTGGCGGCGGCTTTGGCGGTGGTGGTGCCGGCGGCTTCGGCGATGTGTTCGGCGATGTCTTTGGTGACATCTTCGGTGGCGGCGGTGGTCGTCGCAATCCGAACGCTCCGCAGCGCGGCAGCGACCTGCGTTACAACCTGGATCTCGATCTGGAATCGGCGGTTGCCGGTACCACGGTCGATATCCGCGTGCCGCGTCTGGCGGCCTGTGGCCACTGCGATGGCGATGGTGCCGAGCCGGGTTCCAGCAAGGAAACCTGCCCGACCTGCAATGGCATGGGCAAGGTGCGCATGCAGCAGGGCTTCTTTGCGGTCGAGCAGGCATGTCCGACCTGCCACGGTCGTGGCGAGAAGATCAGCGTGCCGTGCCGCAAGTGTCACGGCGAAGGCCGCGTCCAGGAATCCAAGACCCTCTCGGTCAAGATTCCGCCGGGCGTCGACACCGGCGATCGCATCCGCCTGAACGGCGAAGGCGAGGGCGGTGTCAACGGCGGGCCGTCAGGTGATCTGTATGTGCAGGTCAACCTGCGCGAGCACGAGATCTTCAAGCGCGATGGTCGTCACCTGCAGTGTGAAGTGCCGATCAGCTTCGTCGATGCGGCGCTGGGCGGTGAGCTCAACGTGCCGACCCTCGACGGGCGTGTCGTGCTGAAGATTCCGGCCGAGACCCAGACCGGCAAGCTGTTCCGTCTGCGCGGCAAGGGCGTCAAGCCGGTGCGCGGCGGCCCCGCCGGCGACCTGCTGTGCAAGGTGGTCATCGAGACCCCGGTCAGCTTGAATGAAGAGCAGAAGGAGCTGTTGCGTCAGTTCCAGCAGAGCCTCGGTGATACCGGCAAGAGCCATTCACCGAAGGAGAACAGCTTCTTCGATGGCGTGAAGAAGTTCTTCGAAGACATGAAGCCCTAGGCATTCGCCTTGTCGTCCGCGGGCCAGCCCCGTGGATGGCCTTCACGCCAGAGAGCCCCGCATTCGACTTGTCGAGTGCGGGGCTCTCGCGTTTCAGGCTCGGTGGCTCATTCTGGTAACTCGGACTAGTGGCTCAGTCCAGTAACGCAGCCCGGGGACATGGCTATTCCGGCGCTGATTCAGCCGTGAAGGCTTCGGGTTCGATGACGGCAAAGCAGCTCAGCAGCGTGGTCTGGAAGCTGCTGAAGTTGTCATCCGAGATCATCAGGAAGCGATTGCCTTCCAGATGCGTCAGTCCTTCGAAGTTGTCCAGCGACCAGCCATCGCCGCTCGACAGGCGTGCCAGGGTGCGCACCTCGGCCTGGGTGCCGGGCTCACCGAGATGCGCGCGGCGCAGACTGATCACCAGCGGGAAGGGCGGTGAGAAGGCGCGCTCCAGCATCAGCATGTCACCGTCGGGCAGCATCTCCATCGCGGTCAGGCTCGAGCCGGTGTCGCTGGCCAGCGGGTAGCTCCACTCGTGCTTGTCGTCGAGGCTGAAGATGCGCGTCATGCCCTCGCTCATGCCTTCCGGCGTGGCTTCCAGTCCGGCGAGCATGCCGTATTCCGGGTGCAGGGTCAGGGCTTCCATGCCGTTGTTGGGCGCCGCACCGCGTGCGCCCATCGGGGTGAAGGGCTCGCTGACGGCCAGGCCGCTGGGCAGGAAGTGCTCGACGCGTGGCTGCTGCTCGAAGCTGATCACCAGGCGGGAATCGCCGCGGCGGTCATTGTTCGCGCGCAGCAGCTGCAGGCCCTCGGCATCACTGAGGGCGCCGCGCAGCGAGACATCGGTCTCGTCGCGCAGGGTGTAGGTGTTGAGCGCCTTGGCCCCGACCAGCTCACCGTGACGGAAGGCGAGCCGCAGACGGTGCAGCCAGCCGCGGTCCGACACGGCATACAGCAGTGACTCGTCCTGGTCCCAGCCGATGTCCGACAGGCCCCCGACGGGGGTCTCATCCAGCCATTTGCCCGGCAGCCTGAGCGTGCCGCACCACTGGATTTCCGGGAACTCGCTCTTCTGTTCCGGCGATGCCAGCGTGTAGGGGCGCGGGTGAACGCCGCAGGCGCTCAACAGGCCGGCGAGCACCGTGGTCACAGCGAGGGTCTGGAGCATGCGCCAGCGGCGCGAGGTGGGGGATTGGCGTGCAGGCATGCTGACTCCGGAGACTGAGCGGTGATGAGAAAAATGACGATCAACAGGAGACAACCTGGTACGAGGCTACTCTAGCGCGTAACCGGCACAAATACATGACGTCAGCCAACGCTGCAGGCGGCTGATATACTCGTGGCAACAGCATAGGTGGCACGCTCGGGGCATGCTCGCGGGCTGTCACCCTCAAGACCCACAACAGGCAGGAGTCAGCATGACCCGTATCGCAATCATGGGCGTCGCCGGACGCATGGGACGCACGTTGGTCGAGGCCGTCGGTGCAGTGGAAGGTCTGACGCTGGCGGCGGGCATCGTCGAATCCGGCAGCTCCCTGGCGGGTGTCGACATCGGTGAGCTGGCCGGTCAGGGCCGTCTGGGCGTGGTCGCCAGCGACAGTCTGGCTGCCGTGGTGGATGACTTCGATGTGGTGATCGATTTCACCGCACCGCAGGTGACGCTGGCCAACCTGGCGCTGTGCGCCGAGCACGGCAAGCGCATGGTGATCGGCACGACCGGTTTCACGCCGGAGCAGCTCGAGCAGCTGGATGGCTACCGTGACAGCGTGCCCTTCGTGTTCGCGGCCAACATGAGCTCCGGCGTCAACCTGACCCTCAAGCTGCTGGAAACCGCCGCGCGTGCCCTGGGTGATGCCGGCTACGACATCGAGATCATCGAGGCGCACCACCGCCACAAGGTCGATGCTCCCTCCGGTACGGCGCTGGCGATGGGCGAGGCCGTGGCACATTCCATCGGACGTGATCTCGCCACCCATGGTGTCTTCGCGCGTGAAGGTCAGTGCGGCCCGCGTACCGACAAGGAAATCGGCTTCGCCACCGTGCGTGCCGGTGACATCGTCGGTGAGCACACCGTGATGTTCGCCACCGAAGGCGAGCGCATCGAGATCACCCACAAGGCGTCGAGCCGCATGACCTTCGCCAAGGGCGCGGCACGCGCGGCCGAATGGCTGTCAGGGCGCGAAGTCGGCCGCTATGACATGCAGGATGTGCTGGGACTCAAGTGAGCGAAGTAGAGAGCAAAGTGGTGAGCGGAATGGAGAGCCAAGCGCTGAGATGACAGTCTGGCGACATTCAGGAGAATTTCTTGAAAGCTGTCTCGGTGGGCAGGATGCGGCGCACGCGTGAGCCATTCTGGCCGCCTTGCGCCGCTGGACTGCCTCGCTTTACAAGCGCTGTGCAGTGTCCCGGCTCGACCAAGGGTTTCGTCAAGCTGACCGCGGCGACGAAACGACCGTATCGTGGGCCTTGTCGCCTGCTGGCGGGGCATGCGCGGGGTGGTCAGCACTCAAGGATTCCGGTAATCTCTACCCAATTTGGCCACGTTCTTGGCCGCCCTATTGGTTGCCGTTTTGGCAGCGCTCGGGCCAGCAGCATTCCGAAGAATGATAACAAGCGGGATGAAACCTGATTTTTCGGTTTCGTCCCGCTTTTTTGCAACCTGAATTTGCCGCTTCTGGCGCGCGTCTGTCCAGTGACAGGCACCTGGCAGAAGTCGGCAGCGGGACACAGGCTCGGCGAATGCCGAGCACGATAATCAAGCAGCATGTCCGGTGTTCGACCGCGGATTCCGGGCAGGAAAGTGGACACTATGGGGAGGACGTTGCGTTGATCAAACCCGCGATACTGGCCTTGGAAGACGGCAGTGTATTTCACGGCAGCGCCATCGGTGCTGATGGGCAGACCAGCGGCGAGGTAGTGTTCAACACTGCCATGACCGGCTACCAGGAAATCCTGACCGATCCCTCCTACACCCGACAGATCGTCACTCTGACGTATCCGCACATCGGCAATACCGGCATCAACGACGAGGACACCGAGTCCGACAGCGTCGCAGCCGCCGGCCTGGTCATCCGCGACCTCCCGCTGCTGGCCAGCAACTTCCGTTCCACTCGCTCCCTCGATCAGTACCTGCGCGACGAGAATGTCGTCGGCATCGCTGATATCGACACGCGTCGCCTGACGCGCATCCTGCGCGAGAAGGGCTCCCTGAACGGTGCCATCCTCGCCGGTGAAGATGCTCGGGGTGATGATGCCGTCAAACGCGCGCTGGAAGCGGCACGCGCCTTCCCGGGTCTGAAGGGCATGGACCTGGCCAAGGAAGCCTCCTGCAGCGAGCAGTTCGAGTGGCACGAAGGCGAGTGGACACTGGGCGAAGGCTACGCCGATACCCGTGAGTCCGAGCGTCCCTTCCACGTGGTCGCCTACGACTACGGCGTCAAGCACAACATCCTGCGCATGCTGGCCTCCCGCGGCTGCCGCCTGACCGTCGTGCCGGCGCAGACGCCTGCCGCCGAGGTGCTGGCGCTCAATCCGGATGGCGTCTTCCTGTCCAACGGCCCGGGCGACCCCAAGCCCTGCGACTACGCCATCACCGCGATTCGTGAAGTGCTCGAGACCGACACGCCGGTCTTCGGCATCTGCCTGGGTCACCAGCTGCTGGCACTGGCCTCCGGTACGACTACGGTCAAGATGGGCCACGGTCACCATGGTGCCAACCACCCGGTGCAGGACCTCGATAGCGGTGTGGTGATGATCACCAGCCAGAACCATGGCTTCGCAGTGGATGAAGCGGGCATGCCGAGCAGCCTGCGCGCGACGCACAAGTCGCTGTTTGACGGTAGCCTGCAGGGCATCGAGCGCACCGACCGCCCGGCCTTCAGCTTCCAGGGTCACCCGGAAGCCAGTCCCGGCCCGCAGGACGTCGCCCCGCTGTTCGATCGTTTCATCGAGATGATGCGCGCGCGACGCTGAGCCGAGCGCAGGCCCGAGGGCCTGATCCATCGTTGAGTTCAGTCACCAGATCATTGCGGGAAGAGACATGCCGAAACGTACAGACCTAAACAGCATCCTGATCATCGGCGCCGGCCCCATCGTCATCGGCCAGGCGTGCGAGTTCGACTATTCCGGCGCACAGGCCTGCAAGGCCCTGCGTGAAGAGGGTTACCGGGTCATCCTGGTCAACTCCAACCCGGCAACCATCATGACCGACCCGGTGATGGCCGATGCGACCTACATCGAGCCGATCACCTGGGAAACCGTGGCGCGCATCATCGAGAAGGAACGCCCGGACGCCATCCTGCCGACCATGGGCGGCCAGACCGCGCTGAACTGTGCGCTGGCGCTGGAGCGCGAAGGCGTGCTCGAGCAGTACGGTGTCGAGATGATCGGTGCCAACGCCGACACCATCGACAAGGCCGAAGACCGTGATCGCTTCGACAAGGCGATGAAGAAGATCGGTCTGGCGTGCCCGAAGGCCAAGGTCGCGCACTCCATGGAAGAAGCCTGGGAAATCCAGGCCGAGCTGGGCTTCCCGTCCATCATCCGTCCCAGCTTCACCATGGGCGGTTCCGGCGGCGGCGTGGCGTACAACCGTGAAGAATTCGAAGAGATCTGCCATCGCGGCTTCGAGCTGTCGCCGACCCGCGAGCTGTTGATCGACGAATCGCTGCTGGGCTGGAAGGAATACGAGATGGAGGTCGTTCGTGACAAGAACGACAACTGCATCATCGTCTGCGCCATCGAGAACTTCGACCCGATGGGTGTGCATACCGGCGACTCCATCACCGTCGCCCCGGCCCAGACCCTGACCGACAAGGAATACCAGCTGATGCGTGATGCATCGCTGGCTGTTCTGCGCGAGATCGGCGTCGAGACTGGCGGTTCCAACGTCCAGTTCGGCATCTGCCCGGACACTGGCCGCATGGTCGTGATCGAGATGAACCCGCGCGTGTCGCGTTCCTCGGCGCTGGCTTCCAAGGCGACCGGCTTCCCGATCGCCAAGATCGCCGCCAAGCTGGCCGTCGGCTACACCCTGGATGAGCTGCAGAACGACATCACCGGTGGCAAGACGCCGGCGTCCTTCGAGCCGTCCATCGATTACGTCGTCACCAAGATTCCGCGCTTCACCTTCGAGAAGTTCCCGCAGGCCAATGACCGCCTGACCACGCAGATGAAGTCGGTCGGCGAAGTCATGGCCATCGGCCGTACCTTCCAGGAATCCCTGCAGAAGGCGCTGCGTGGCATGGAGACCGGCGTTGATGGTCTCGATCCGATCGTCGAGAACTTCAGCGACGAGAACATGGCGCGTATCAAGGGCGAGCTGCAGGCCGCCGGTGCCGAGCGTATCTTCTACATCGCCGATGCCATGCGTGCCGGTCTCGATATCGAAGAGATCTTCCGCCTCACCAACATCGACCGCTGGTACCTGGTGCAGCTGGCCGACCTGATCGCTCAGGAAGGCGCAGTGGCTGCAAGCTCGCTGGGCGAAATGGACGCTGATCGTCTGTTCCGTCTCAAGCGCAAGGGCTTCAGCGATGCGCGCCTGGCGCGTCTGATGGGCGTGTCTGAGAAGGCCTTCCGCAAGCACCGTCAGAAGCAGGGTATCCGTCCGGTCTACAAGCGCGTCGACACCTGTGCCGCCGAATTCGCGTCCGACACCGCCTACATGTACTCCACCTATGAGGAAGAGTGCGAGGCGGAAGTCAGCGACAAGAAGAAGATCATGGTGCTGGGTGGCGGTCCGAACCGTATCGGTCAGGGCATCGAGTTCGACTACTGCTGTGTCCACGCCTCCCTCGCCATGCGCGCGGACGGCTACGAGACCATCATGGTCAACTGCAACCCGGAAACCGTGTCCACCGACTACGACACTTCCGATCGCCTCTACTTCGAACCGGTCACCCTGGAAGACGTGCTGGAGATCGCCGACAAGGAGCAGCCGGTCGGTGTCATCGTCCAGTTCGGCGGCCAGACGCCGCTGAAGCTGGCGCGTGAGCTTGAAGCCGCCGGTGTGCCGATCATCGGTACCACGCCGGACGCCATCGACCGCGCCGAAGACCGCGAGCGTTTCCAGCAGATGATCGAGAAGCTCGGTCTGATCCAGCCGGAAAACGCCACCGCGCGCAGCTTCGAGGAAGCGTTCGTCAAGGCCGAGGTCATCGGTTACCCGCTGGTGGTGCGCCCGAGCTACGTGCTGGGCGGCCGCGCGATGGAAATCGTCTACTCCGCCGCCGAGCTCGAGAACTACATGACCCACGCGGTCAAGGTCTCCAATGACTCGCCGGTGCTGCTGGACCACTTCCTGAACGCTGCCATCGAGGTCGACATCGACGCGGTGTCCGACGGCAAGCAGGTCGTGATCGGCGCCATCATGCAGCACATCGAGCAGGCCGGTATCCACTCCGGTGACTCCGCGTGCGCCCTGCCGCCGTACTCGCTGCCGGCAGACGTCCAGGAAGAGATGCGCGAGCAGGTCAAGCGCATGGCGCTGGAGCTCAACGTCGTCGGTCTGATGAACGTGCAGCTGGCCTGGCAGGATGGTGTGATCTACGTCATCGAGGTCAACCCGCGCGCTTCACGTACCGTGCCGTTCGTCTCCAAGTGCATCGGCCAGTCGCTGGCGCAGATCGCCGCACGCTGCATGGCCGGCCAGACTCTGGAAGAGATCGGTTTCACCCAGGAAATCGTGCCGACCTTCTACAGTGTGAAGGAAGCGGTGCTGCCGTTCGCCAAGTTCCCGGGGGTCGACCCGATCCTGTCGCCGGAAATGAAGTCCACCGGCGAAGTGATGGGCTCCGGCGATACCTTCGCGGAAGCCTTCTACAAGGCGCAGCTGGGTGCCGGTGAAGCCATCCCGACCCTGACTGGCGATCGCAAGGCCTTCCTGTCCGTGCGTGAGTTCGACAAGGCGGGCGTTATCGAGGTGGCCCGCTCTCTGGTAACATTAGGCTTTACGCTTTGTGCTACCCGTGGCACGGCAGAGGTCATCGCCGCTGCCGGCCTCGAGGTTGAGCCCGTCAACAAGGTGTTCGAAGGGCGGCCGCATATCGTCGACATGATCAAGAACGGCGAGATCGCCTATATCGTCAACACCACAGAGGGACGTCAGGCCATCAATGACTCGTCCGTGATCCGTCGCACGGCGCTGGCGCACAAGGTGCCCTATGCCACGACGCTGGCGGGTGCCAATGCCGTGTGCATGGCGCTTGCCTACGGCAACGACGTCAAGGTCCGTCGTCTCCAGGATATGCATGCAGGAGTCATGATATGAGTAGAAGTCCGATGACCGTCGAAGGCGAAGACCGCCTTCGCAAGGAGCTCGAGCACCTAAAGGGCACTGAGCGTCCCCGGGTCATCGCTGACATCGCGGAAGCCCGTGAGCACGGCGATCTCAAGGAGAATGCCGAGTACCACGCCGCGCGTGAACAGCAGGGTTTCATCGAGGGTCGTATCCAGGAGATCGAGTCCAAGCTCTCCATGTCCCAGGTGATCGACGTCACCAAGTTGCCGAAGACCGGCAAGGTGATCTTCGGCACCACGGTCGACCTGATGAACCTCGATGACGATAGCGAAGTGCGCTATCGCATCGTTGGCGAAGATGAAGCCAGCATCAAGGACGGCAAGATCTCCGTCACCTCTCCGATCGCGCGTGCGCTGATCGGCAAGGAAGAAGGGGATGTCGTGGTCGTGCGTACCCCGGGTGGCGATGTGGAGTATGAAATCTCCGAAGTGCATCACATCTGAAGCACGTCACATCTGAAGTGCATCGCCTCTGATTCGTCAGATCCTGATGTCGTGACAGCCCTGCCGGTAACCCCGGCAGGGCTGTTTTTTTGCCTGCGGGCACGAAATCCTTCAGACAGACGGCTCTCGGCTCTCATCGTCATCAGGTCGTGATTGTCAGCAACAGAAAACAGAAACGCCGCCCTCGATGAGGGCGGCGTTTCTGTCTGCGGCAGGCGTGGCGTGCGAGGTGAGCCTCGTCAGGCCTGGGCCCGGCGGCTTACTTCTCGCTGAAGCGCTGTACGTTCGACAGCTTCGGCTTGGCCTGCGGGTTGCGGCGATACAGCAGAGCGATCTTGCCGATGCTCTGGATCAGGGTCGCGCCGGTTTCGCTGCACAGGTGGCGAGCCACCTCGCCGCGCGCTTCGCGATCGTTGATCGCCAGCTTCAGCTTGATCAGTTCGTGATCGTGCAGTGCGCGCTCCAGTTCGGTCACGACGCCTTCGGAAAGGCCGTTTTCCGAGACGGTGACGATCGGGTCAAGATGGTGCCCGATGCTGCGAAATGCTTTCTTTTGTGACTGTGACAAGCTCATGGTATCGTAAAGTTTCCCTGTTGGCGTCCGATGGGAGCGGGGAGCGTAGCGAAAGACAGGGTCGACTCCAGGGCTTGAAATCCAGGGGTGTGAACCCGTCTGTTGCGCAGGCAATGTCTGTGCCCGCGGGCGGAACCGCGCGCAGGACCCGCCATTCTACTCCATGACGACGCTCATGACACGACCCGTGCGCAAGCTTGCCACGCCTTTCGTGTCGTCGTTATCCCCCGCGCTATCTCCCGCCAGTATTCGATTTTACCCGACATTCCAGGTGACAACGTGGCTCACCCCAGCAAGAGCAGTGCTGGCTGGATGAAGGAACATTTTGATGACGCCTATGTCCAGCGCAGCTGGGCCGACGGTTATCGTTCCCGTGCCAGCTACAAACTGATTGAAATCGATGACAAGGACCGCCTGCTCAAGCCGGGCGCCACCGTCATCGACCTCGGCGCAGCCCCCGGTGGCTGGAGCCAGATCGCCGCTGACCGCGTCGGTATGGAAGGCGTGGTCATCGCCTCCGACATTCTCGAGATGGACGCCCTGGCCGGTGTCGACTTCATTCAGGGCGACTTCACCGAAGAGGCCGTGCTGAACCAGATTCTGGCCACCCTGGGTGACCGCCCGGTGGACCTCGTGATCTCCGACATGGCGCCCAACATGAGCGGCATGAGCGCGATCGATCAGCCTGCCGGCATGTATCTGGTCGAGCTGGCGCTGGATCTGGCGCGCCAGACCCTCAAGCCGGGCGGCAACTTCCTGGTCAAGGTCTTCCAGGGCGAGGGCTTCGATGCCTATCTGAAGGATATGCGCGGCAGCTTCAAGAAGGTCGTGACCCGCAAGCCGGAAGCGTCGCGTGCACGCTCACGCGAAGTCTATCTGCTGGGGCAGGGCTTCAAGGGCTGATGATCAGTGTCCTTGCATGCCGCTGCACGCGGCAGGCATTGGCCCGCGGTGGCGAGATTTCCACGTTGCTGGTCGCATGCTTCATCGCGGGTTAAGGCGAGCCATGCGATGCTCGTCCAGACTGGCGCCAATGTGTCCGGGCGAGTCGCGGCGCTGGCTGATGCAGGCTGTCTATCGGCGCAATAGTCCATTGTCGGGCTTTAAGCAATGGTTGCCAGCCCCCATCTGGTGTAGTGTCGATATCATTGGGTCTTGAGTACGATGGGTCAGTGACAGTTCGGTGGGTTTCAATGCCTTACCGATGCTGGCAGGCAAGTAGCACAATGCACGGCAAGCTTTGAGTGACTCGGTAGGCGAAGTGGCGCGTTGCGCTGACTTGATACCCCGCAGGCACGATCAGATAGCATGGCAGGCCACCACAAGACGGCAGTCGGAGTATTCACGGCATGCCAAGACAGATTCATGCAATGAGGGTGTCCCCTTGAACGACATGGCGAAGAACCTGATTCTCTGGTTGATCATCGCAGCAGTGCTGCTGACGGTGTTCAACAACTTCAGCGTCGATACCTCGCCGCAGGCGATGAACTATTCACAGTTCGTCCAGCAGGTGCAGAACGACCGGATCAAGAGTGTGACCATCGATGGTTACACCATTGAGGGTGAGCGGGCCGACGGCTCCAGCTTCACCACCATCCGGCCGGCGGCGTCCGATCCCAAGCTGATGGATGACCTGCTTGCCAACAAGGTGGAGGTCATCGGCAAGAAGCCTGAGCAGCAGTCGCTGTGGACACGCCTGTTGATTGCCAGCTTCCCGATTCTGATCATTCTGGCCATCTTCATGTTCTTCATGCGCCAGATGCAGGGTGGCGGCGCCGGCAAGGGTGGCCCGATGAGCTTCGGCAAGTCCAAGGCCAAGCTGCTGAGCCAGGACCAGATCAAGACCACCTTCAGCGATGTCGCAGGCTGTGACGAAGCGAAGGAAGAGGTCGAGGAACTGGTCGACTTCCTCAAGGACCCCAGCAAGTTCCAGCGTCTTGGCGGTCAGATTCCGCGTGGCGTCCTGATGGTAGGCCCGCCGGGTACCGGTAAAACCCTGCTCGCCAAGGCGATCGCCGGTGAAGCCAAGGTGCCGTTCTTCAGCATCTCCGGTTCTGACTTCGTCGAGATGTTCGTCGGTGTCGGTGCCTCCCGTGTGCGTGACATGTTCGAGCAGGCCAAGAAGCAGGCGCCGTGCATCATCTTCATCGATGAGATCGACGCCGTCGGCCGTCACCGTGGCTCCGGCATGGGCGGTGGTCACGATGAGCGTGAGCAGACGCTGAACCAGCTGCTGGTCGAGATGGATGGCTTCGAGGCGAACGACGGCATCATCGTCATCGCCGCGACCAACCGTCCTGACGTGCTTGACCCCGCGCTGCTGCGTCCGGGCCGCTTCGACCGTCAGGTGACCGTCGCACTGCCGGACATTCGTGGCCGCGAGCACATCCTCGGCGTTCACCTGCGCAAGGTGCCGATGGGCGATGACGTCGTGCCGGTCAACATTGCACGTGGTACACCGGGCTTCTCCGGTGCGGACCTGGCCAACCTGGTCAATGAAGCCGCCCTGTTCGCCGCGCGTCGCAACAAGCGCCTGGTCGGCATGGAAGAGCTGGAGCTGGCCAAGGACAAGATCATGATGGGCGCCGAGCGCAAATCGATGGTCATGTCCGAGAAGGAGAAGCGCAATACGGCCTATCACGAGTCTGGCCACGCCATCATCGGCCTGGTGATGCCCGAGCATGATCCGGTCTACAAGGTGTCGATCATTCCGCGCGGTCGTGCGCTGGGTGTGACGATGTTCCTGCCGGAAGAGGATCGCTACAGCTACTCGCGTCAGCAGATCATCAGTCAGATCTGCTCGCTGTTCGGCGGTCGTATCGCCGAAGAGATGACGCTGGGCCCGAACGGTGTCACCACCGGCGCGTCCAACGACATCAAGCGTGCTACCGAGCTTGCCCACAACATGGTCGCCAAGTGGGGTCTCTCCAGCGAGATGGGCCCGATCATGTACGACGAGGACGAGTCCCATCAGTTCCTCGGTGGCCCGGGTCAGGGTGGCGGCAAGCTGAAGTCTGGCGACACCACCTCGCGTCTCGACAAGGAAGTGCGTCGTATCATCGACGAGTGCTACGCCAAGGCGCAGCAGATCCTGGAAGAGAATCGCGACAAGCTGGATGCGATGACCGAAGCGCTGATGACCTACGAGACCATCGATGCCGAGCAGCTGGCGGACATCATGGCAGGTCGTGCTCCGCGTCCGCCGAAGGACTGGGGTGGCCCGGCGAGCGGCGGTGACGGTGGCCTGGTGGCCCCGGTTGCCGACACTCCGAAGGCGGAAGCGCCGGAAGCTCCCAAGGCGGATGATGACGCTGATGGCAGTGAAGATGACGACAGCAACCGCCGTCGTCCGTCTGATCCGCTGGGTGGTCCGAGCGGTCATTGATGTAGGCCCGATGTAGGCATAAGGGCTCCCGATATCGCATGCGATGTCTGAGCCTCTGAAAGGAAAAACGCCCGACTGGCTTGCCAGTCGGGCGTTTTCTTGTCTGCAGCAATGGTAGCCTGTGCCGCTGCAGCAATGACGCTGGTGAAGTTAAGGTGCTGCTGATGAGTGGCCTACGCCGTGGCGTGACGGCGTCGACTCATGTCTCTGCACGGGCATTGTCAGCGCCATGATGAGCGTGGGGTGAAAGGTCTGAGCCAATGGCGTTGCCATCTGCTGACGCCCCGTGTGGTGGCCATTCCACGCCTTGCGCGCCATGGGCTGGCTCTTTAAAGTGGTGCCCAATCATTTCTGACCGGGCTGCGAAGTCACCTTCGCGCCTCTCTCGCCTGCATGGAATGCCATGACGAATTCTGCCTTGAGTACGCCTCTCGAGCCTCGAGTGGGCCATCTGATGTCATTGGAGTGCGCTGGACACCTTCTCGATCTCTCGCGTCCGCGGGTGATGGGGATTCTCAACGTGACGCCGGATTCCTTCTCGGATGGCGGCCGCAGCGCGACTCTGGACGCCGCGCTGCGCAATGCCGAGCAGATGCTGGCCGATGGTGCCGCGATGATCGATGTCGGCGGTGAGTCGACGCGACCCGGAGCGACGCCGGTCAGCACCGAAGAAGAGCTTGAGCGGGTCTGCCCGGTGGTGGAGCGGCTGGTGAGCGAGCTGGGCGCCTTGGTGAGCATCGATACCAGCAACCCGCAAGTCATACGCGAAACCGCACGGCTGGGGGCCGGCATGATCAATGACGTGCGTGCGCTGAATCGAGACGGCGCGCTGGAGGCCGCCGCTGACAGCGGGCTGCCCGTCTGTCTGATGCACATGCGCGGCGAGCCGGACACCATGCAGCAGGATACGCATTATGCTCAGTCCATCGAGCAGGAAGTCCGCGCGTTTCTGGCGGCGCGTATCGCGGCCTGTGAGGCGGCGGGCATCGCGCGTGAGCGACTGCTGCTGGACCCCGGCTTCGGCTTCGGCAAGTCACTGCAAGACAATCTGCGCCTGTATCACCGCATGGTGCAGTTGCATGAATTCAACCTCCCGCTGCTGATCGGCACGTCACGCAAGAGCATGATCGGCAATGCCCTCGGGCGCGCGGTAGAGGATCGCCTGGCTGGTAACCTGGCACTGACGGCATTGGCCGTTCGTGACGGGGCCAGACTGTTTCGCGTTCACGACGTGGCCCCGACTGTCGACGCTGTCGACATGGCATGGGCCGTGCTACAGGAAGGCACGATACGATGAGTCGACGTTATTTTGGTACGGATGGTATTCGCGGCACGGTCGGGGAATTCCCCATCACGCCAGACTTCATGCTCAAGCTGGGCTGGGCGGCAGGCCGCGTATTCGCCCGCCACGGCCGCGGCAAGGTATTGATCGGCAAGGACACGCGCATCTCGGGCTACATGTTCGAGTCCGCGCTCGAGTCCGGCCTTTCGGCAGCGGGCGTCGATGTGTCCCTGCTCGGCCCGATGCCGACGCCGGGGATCGCCTATCTGACGCGCACCTTCCGCGCCGATGCCGGCATCGTCATCTCGGCCTCCCACAACGCCTATCCGGACAACGGCATCAAGTTCTTCTCCGCTGCCGGCACCAAGTTGGATGATGCGCTGGAAGCCGAGATCGAAGCCGAGCTGGACCGCGATATCGTGATCGTCGGCCCGGACAGCCTGGGCAAGGCGTCACGCATCCAGGATGCGGCCGGCCGCTATATCGAATTCTGCAAGTCCACGCTGCCGGGCCGTCTGGGTCTGCACGGCATGAAGGTGGTGCTGGATTGCGCGCATGGTGCGACCTATCACATCGCGCCGAACGTCTTCCGCGAGCTGGGTGCCAAGGTCAGCGTCATCGGCGGTGAGCCGGATGGCCTCAACATCAATCAGGGCGTCGGCTCCACGCACCCGCAGGCGCTGCGCGCGGCCGTCATCGAGCAGGGCGCCGATCTGGGCGTGGCCTTCGATGGGGATGGTGACCGCCTGATCCTGGTCGATGCCGATGGCCGTGTCATCGATGGCGACGACATCCTCTACATGATCGCGCGTGACCGTCACGAGCGCGGCGTGCTGGGCGGCGGTGTCGTCGGCACCCTGATGTCCAACTTCGGCCTGGCGGCTGCGCTGGAAGGCCTGGGAATTCCCTTCGAGCGTGCCAAGGTCGGTGACCGCTACGTCATCGAGCGTCTGGAAGCCAACGGCTGGCAGCTGGGCGGCGAATCCTCCGGCCACATCGTCTGCAGCCATATCCAGAGCACCGGTGATGGCATCGTCTCGGCGCTGCAGGTGCTGGCGATCATGGCGCGTGAAGAGTGCTCGCTCAGCGAGTTGCTGGTCGGCTTCGAAAAGGCCCCGCAGGCGCTGATCAATGTGCGTCTGGCGCCGGGTTGCGACAACAAGGCGCTGATGGCGGCGGACGCCGTGCAGGCCGCGGTGGTCGAAGTGGAGCAGACGCTGGGCAACGAAGGGCGCGTGCTGCTGCGCCCCAGCGGCACGGAACCGCTGATTCGCGTCATGGTCGAAGGGCGTCCGCACTTCGATGTCGATGCGCTGGCGGGCCAGATCGCCGCGACGGTCGAATCCAGCATGTCGGCGTGATGCGCTGACAAGTCGACTCGCCGGGGCGACGGTTCACGTCGCTGAGCGGTCGGGTTGCACAGGACGACAACAGGCGCCGAGTGCGCCTGTTGTCGTTTCTGGCAGTTGCCCCGAGCCTGATCGTGCCGGATCACGGGGCTTGACAGGGGTCACGAAGGTTGTCAGTCAAGGGCGGCTCCATTACCATCCTCGCACTGCTCACAAGGGAGAAGCACATGCGTACACCGCTGATTGCCGGAAACTGGAAGATGAATGGTGATCTTGCCCTGGTCGATGAGTTTGCCCGGGGCCTGCAGGCGGCTGAGCTGCCGCAGGGCATTCAGGTGGCGCTGGCAGTGCCTTTCCCTTATCTGAGCGCCGCTCGCGCGAGCATGCCTGTGAGCGTGGCGCTGGCGGGGCAGACGCTGAACCCGGCGAGCGAGGGTGCCTTTACCGGCGAAGTGGCGGGTCAGATGCTCAAGGATGTCGGTGCCGCGATGGTGCTGGTCGGTCACTCGGAGCGTCGAAGCCTGTATGCTGAAGACGATGCGGCGGTACTGGCACGTGTCGAGGCGGCGCTTGCCGCTGGCCTCACACCGGTGCTGTGCGTCGGTGAGACGCTCGAGGAGCGTGAAGCCGGTGACACGGAGCGTGTCGTGCTGGGACAGCTGGAGGCGGTGTTCTCCGCGCTCTCCGCCGATGCGCGCACGCGTCTGGTCGTCGCCTATGAGCCCGTCTGGGCCATCGGTACCGGGCGCACCGCCTCGCCCCAGCAGGCGCAGGAGGTCCATGCGGCCATTCGCGCGCGCCTGGCCGAGTGGTCTGCCTCGCTCTCCGAGGCAATGCAATTGTTGTACGGCGGCAGCATGAAAGCTGCCAATGCCGCCGAGCTGCTTGCGCAGCCGGATATCGACGGCGGTCTCGTGGGCGGTGCCTCGCTCCAGATCGACGAATTCCTAGCCATTTGCCAGTCTGCAGGTTGAATCTCATGCAAGTAGCCGTTCTGATGGTCCATGTGGTACTCGCGGTCGCGCTGATCGTGCTCGTCCTTCTCCAGCAGGGCAAGGGTGCCGAAGCTGGCGCTGCCTTTGGTGGCGGTGGTGCTTCCCAGACCGTTTTCGGGTCCAGCGGTAGCGGCAACTTCCTCGCGCGCTTCACGGGTGTTCTGGCCGCGGGCTTCTTCGCGACCTCTCTGACACTGGCCTGGTTCGCGTCCAACGCCAACCAGCCGTCAGTCGAAGCTGGCATTCCGAATGCCAGCGTGATCGAGCAGCAGAAAAATTCACTGCCATCACTTGACGACTCCGAGGAAAGTGTGGAGAATACGTCGCCAGTGCTTGAGGAAAGCGGCAACGCAGACCAACCAGCACTCTAAGGAATTCAAAGCGTTAACTTTGAATTCTTCCGGGTAACGTCTCAGGCGATACCCGCCCCCGTGCCGAAGTGGTGGAATTGGTAGACACGCTATCTTGAGGGGGTAGTGACCTTATGGTCGTGGGGGTTCAAGTCCCCCCTTCGGCACCATCTTGTTAGATCGATTGGCAGTCTGGACGCAACTCTGCCACCTTGGAAAGACGTCATTCCTTGACCTCCTTTTTCGGTGACATTACCATCGTCCGACTATTGTTGCGGGGTGGAGCAGTCTGGTAGCTCGTCGGGCTCATAACCCGAAGGTCATCGGTTCAAATCCGGTCCCCGCTACCAAGTTTCTTGAAAGGCCCCTTCCTATGAAGGGGCTTTTTGTTAGCACCAGTGCCAATCAGCCACCTAGCTCTCTTCTCTACTCCCGGTCAGGTGCCTGATGCAACTGCTGTAGGAGCCTCGTCTGTGTCAACCAAGGACGCTGCGCTTAACGCGCTTATCGATCCAGTCGTCTCTGCTCTGGGCTTCGAGCTCTGGGGTATCGACTATCTCTCCCAAGGCAAGCAGTCCCGTCTGGTGATTTATATCGACCATCCCGATGGCATTACCGTGGACAACTGCGCAAACGTCAGTCGTCAGGTGGGTGCCGTACTGGATGTCGAAGACCCCATTACCGGTCAGTTCCAGCTTGAAGTCTCGTCTCCAGGCATGGATCGTCCGTTGTTCACGCTTGACCAGTACGAGCGCTACATCGGTCACGTGGTGGCACTGCGACTTCGCCAGGCCTTCGATGGCCAGCGCAAGTTCCAGGGGCTGGTGACTGGCACCGAAGACGGTGATGTCGTGATCCGGGTCGATGAAGAAGAATACTGCTTTCCCATTGAAAGCATCGACCAGGCACGCATTGTGCCGCAGTTCAAATAACTGACGTTGTCGGCACACCGCTCGCGTTGCGAGCCCGGGTCGATGCGCAAGGACAGGTTTCTGGCGAGGCAAAGTCATGAGCAAAGAGATTCTGCTGGTCGTTGACGCCATCTCCAACGAGAAAGGCGTGCCGCGGGATGTGATTTTCGAAGCCGTCGAAGCGGCATTGGCTTCGGCGTCACGCAAGCGTTTCGATCAGGAAGAGGCGGATATCCGCGTCAAGATCGATCGTGTCACCGGTGATTACGCGACCTACCGTCGCTGGACCGTCGTCGAAGACGACGAGTTCGAGACGCCGGACTACGAGATCAAGGCCAGCATCGCCGAACAGCGCGAAGAGCCGCTGGCGCTGGGTGCCGTGGTCGAGAAGCAGATCGAATCCGAAGCGTTCGGTCGCATCGCTGCACAGACCGCCAAGCAGGTCATCGTGCAGAAGGTGCGCGAGGCCGAGCGTGCGGAAGTGGTGCGCCTTTACGCCGAGCGTGAAGGTGAGCTGGTCGCGGGTATCGTCAAGAAGACGACACGTGATGGCCTCATCATCGATCTGGGCGACAACGCCGAAGGCTTCCTGCCGCGCGGTGAGATGATTCACGGCGAGCGCTACCGCTTGAACGAGCGGGTTCGTGCCCTGCTGTGGAAAGTCGACGCGGATGCTCGTGGTTCTCAGCTGATCCTGTCGCGTACGCGTCCTGAGCTGATCATCGAGCTGTTCAAGATCGAAGTCCCGGAAATCGCCGAGCAGCTGATCGAGATCAAGGGTGCTGCCCGTGATCCGGGCTCGCGCGCCAAGATCGCGGTCAAGAGCAACGACAAGCGCATCGATCCGATCGGTGCCTGTGTCGGCATGCGTGGTTCACGCGTGCAGGCCGTGTCCAATGAACTGCGTAACGAACGCGTGGATATCATCCTGTGGGATGACAATCCTGCCCAGCTCGTCATCAACGCCATGGCGCCGGCAGATGTCGGTTCCATTCTGGTCGACGAAGACACCCATTCCATGGATGTCGCTGTCGCTGCGGACAACCTGGCTCAGGCCATCGGCCGCAGCGGTCAGAACGTTCGTCTGGCCAGTGAGCTGACCGGTTGGCAGCTCAACGTCATGACCGAGGCGGAAGCCGAGGGCAAGCGCGAGCAGGAAATCGACAGTTTCGTCGAATATTTCATCACTCATCTCGAGATTGAAGAGGATCTAGCCCGTGTCCTGGTGGACGAGGGCTTCACCTCACTCGAGGAAATCGCCTATGTCCCGCTCGAGGAAATGCTCGAGGTCGAGGGCTTTGACCAGGATCTGGTCGAGGAGCTGCGCGCTCGGGCCAAGGATGAACTGCTGAATCTCGCCATCGCCACTGAAGAGCAACTGGACGGCGCACAGCCGGCCGAAGACCTGCTCAACATGGAAGGCATGGAGAGTCATCTGGCATACATCCTGGCCAGCAAGGGTATCGTCACCATGGAAGACCTTGCTGAGCAGGCCATCGATGATCTGAAAGACATCGAAGGCGTCGACGAAGAGCGAGCAGCGGCGTTGATCATGACCGCCCGCGCGCCCTGGTTCGCAAGCGAACAGTAACTAGGTCACGGGCTCAGGAGGGTCGTACATGTCAGAAATGACAGTCAAAGAATTCGCCAAGAAGGTGGGCCGCGAGTCAGCCCGCCTACTGGAACAGATGCATGAAGCGGGTCTGAAGCACAAGTCAGAGAACGACGCCGTCTCTGAGGTCGACAAGCAGAAGCTGCTTGATCACCTCACCAAGAGCCACGGTGGTGGCGCCGCTCCGGCAGCGCCCAAGAACCGCATTACCCTGACCCGCAAGACCAAGTCTCGCATCAACACGGGTAGCGGTCGCGGCAAGTCCATCGAGGTGCAGGTGCGCAAGAAGCGTACCTACGTCAAAGAGGGCGAAGAGCAGGCTGCAGAAGCGCCGGCTGCTGCTACACCGGCAGCTGCCGTTGCGGACAAGCCGGCTGCGGCACCGCAGCGCGAAGAGCGTCGTGGCAATGACAACCGTCGCGAAGAGCGTCCGCGTCAGAGTGCACCGGCTGCTGCCGCTGCACCGGCCGCCGACGCTGCGCCGGAAGTCAATGCGCCGCCGAAGGAGCCGCGTGGTGATGCACCGCGTCGCGCCAAGGCTGCGCCGCGTGATGAATCACGTGATCGTCGCGAAGCCCGTGAAGACCGTAGTGAACGCAAGCGTGGCGGGGCCAAGAAGGTCAAGCGCGCCGAGCGTCGCGGTGGTCGTCGTGGTGGCCGTGATGCCAACCGTCAGCCGCCGAAGCCGGTCCAGACCTTCGTCCGTGAAGTCTCCATCCCTGAGTCCATCTCAGTGGCAGACCTCGCCGACAAGATGGCCGTCAAGGCGTCTGAAGTGATCAAGACCATGTTCAACATGGGCGCTGCGGTCACCATCAACCAGACGATCGATCAGGAAACCGCGACCATCGTGGTCGAGGAAATGGGCCACACGCCCAAGCTGATCAAGGATGACGCACTCGAGACAGCCGTTCTCGAAGGCATCTCCTACGAAGGTGAGCAGATCACCCGCGCGCCGGTCGTTACCGTCATGGGTCACGTCGACCACGGCAAGACCTCGCTGCTGGATTACATCCGCCGCACCAAGGTCGCCACAGGTGAAGCGGGTGGTATCACCCAGCACATCGGTGCCTACCACGTCGAACACGACAACGGTGACATCACCTTCCTGGATACCCCGGGCCACGCGGCGTTCACCGCCATGCGTGCTCGTGGTGCCAAGGCGACCGACGTCGTCATCCTGGTGGTGGCTGCCGATGATGGCGTGATGCCGCAGACCATCGAGGCTGTCGAGCACTCCAAGGCCGCGGGTGTCCCGATGGTCGTGGCGGTGAACAAGATCGACAAGCCGGGTGCTGATCCGGACCGCGTCAAGAATGAGCTGTCCCAGCACGGTGTCATCTCCGAGGAATGGGGTGGTGATACCCAGTTCGTCCACGTTTCCGCCAAGACCGGCGAAAACATCGACGCGCTGCTCGAAGGTGTCCTGCTGGTCTCCGAAGTTCTCGAACTTCAGGCCGTGCCGTCCGCGCCGGGTAAAGGCGTCGTGGTCGAGTCCCGTCTCGACAAGGGCCGTGGTCCGGTCGCGACCGTGCTGGTCCAGAACGGTACGCTGAAGAAGGGCGATATCGTCCTCGCCGGCCTGCATTACGGCCGTGTGCGTGCGCTGATCAACGAACTCGGCAAGCAGGTCGATTCCGTGGGTCCGGCCATGCCGGTCGAGATCCAGGGCCTGGGTGGCACGCCGGACGCCGGTGAAGAGTTCACCGTGGTCCCGGACGAGAAGAAGGCACGTGAAGTCGCCAACTTCCGTCAGGGCAAGTACCGCGAAGTGCGCCTGGCTCGTCAGCAGAAGGCCAAGCTGGAGAACATGTTCTCCCAGATGGGCCAGGACGAAGTCGCCAAGGTCAACGTCGTCCTCAAGGCCGACGTGCAGGGTTCTCTGGAAGCCATCCGTGGCGCGCTGGAAGAACTCTCCACCGAAGAAGTCAAGGTGGCCGTGGTCTCTTCCGGTGTCGGTGGTATCACCGGTACCGATGCCAACCTGGCACTCGCTTCCGAAGCGATCCTGGTCGGCTTCAACGTCCGTGCTGACGCCTCCGCGCGTGAGATCGTCGAACGTGAAGGTCTGGATCTGCGCTACTACAGCGTCATCTACCAGCTGATCGACGAGGTCAAGCTGGCCATGACTGGCATGCTGGCACCGGAATTCCGCGAGCAGATCGTCGGTGTTGCCGAAGTGCGCGATGTCTTCAAGGCACCGAAGATCGGCGCGATCGCCGGTTGTATGGTCGTCGAAGGCAACATGTACCGCTCCAAGCGCATCCGCGTGCTGCGTGACAACGTGGTCATCTATGAAGGCGAGCTGGAATCCCTGCGTCGCTTCAAGGATGACGTCAACGAAGTCCGCAACGGCATGGAATGTGGTATCGGCGTCAAGAACTACAACGACGTGCAGGTTGGCGACAAGATCGAGGTGTTCGACCAGATCCAGGTCGAGCGCACGCTCTGATAGCGCCCCTGCAAGGAGAGATCACGGATGCGTGAATACAGCCGTACTGACCGCGTGGCGGACCAGATCCAGCAAGAGCTCGCGCTGTTGATTCAGCGCGAGGTCAAGGACCCGCGCCTTGGCATGCTGACGGTCAGCGCCGCCAAGGTCAGCCGCGACCTGTCCTACTCCGATGTCTACGTGACCCTGCTGGGTGACGACAGCCCGGAACGCATCAAGGAAAACCTCGCCGTGCTCAAGCGCGCGGCAGGTTTCCTGCGCTCCCAGCTGGCGCGCACCATTCAGCTGCGCCACGTGCCGGAACTGCGTTTTCATTACGATGAAAGCGTCGTTCGTGGCCATCATCTGTCCTCACTGATCAACGATGCGGTCGCCGACGATCGCAAGCGCAGTGCTGAACGCGGTGATGACGACAGCGAAGATGGTGCCCCGGGCACCACGCCGGACGCCTGATGGCGCGTCGTCGTCGCGGCTTGCCGATCGATGGAGTTCTGTTGCTGGACAAGCCCAAGGGCATGTCCAGCAACTATGCGCTTCAGAAGGCTCGTCGCCTCTACCAGGCGCAGAAGGCCGGTCATACCGGTACGCTCGACCCGATGGCGACCGGCTTGTTGCCGGTCTGCTTCGGGGAAGCGACCAAGTTCTCCTCGCATCTTCTCGAGGCAGACAAGGTCTATCGGGCACGGATCAAGTTTGGCCAGGTCACCGATACCGGTGATGCGGAAGGCACGGTGATTCGCGAGCGGGAGATTCCCGAGATTGCGCAGGCCGAGCTGGACGCGGTGCTGGACAGGTTCCGTGGCGAGATAGATCAGGTACCGCCGATGTACTCCGCGCTCAAGCACCAGGGACGTCCGCTCTACGAGTTGGCGCGCCAGGGGATTGAAATCGAGCGTGCAGTCCGTCGCGTTACCATCTACAATATGGCGCTTCTTGCGCGGCACTCCGATGGCATCGAGATCGAAGTGGCGGTCAGCAAGGGTACCTACATACGCAGTCTGGCCGAGGATATCGGCGAGGCGCTGGGCTGTGGAGCCCACCTCACGGCACTGCGTCGTCTCAAGACGGGCCCGTTCACGGGTGATGCCATGCTGGATTTCGAGCGCCTCGAGGCGCTGGCTGACCAGCAGGCACGTGAAGGCGTTCTGTTACCTGTCGACATCCTGCTCGATCATCTCCCGCGTCTCGACATCACTGCCGAGATGGCGCGGATGATATTGCGTGGTCAACAGGCTGAAACGACGACAGGGTCGCTGGAAGTGGACTCCCTGGCTCGTGTGTATCAGGACCAGCAGTTGCTCGGGCTGGTCCGGATTGCGGCGGAGGGCGTCATCGCTCCTCGCCGACTGCTCAGTTCTGCCGTCGAGGCGGCGGCTGGGTGAGCTGATTGCGGCCTCGCCGCAAGCCGCATGAAGACTGCAAATATGCGTGGTCTTCGACATTTCTAATCTATCAAGCATATTGCTTACTGGAGAGACAGATGGCACTTACCGCTGAGAAGAAGGCTGAGATCGTTACCGAATTCGGCCGTGGCGAGAACGACACCGGTTCCCCGGAAGTTCAGGTTGCTCTGCTGAGCGCCAACATTGATGGCCTGCAGGGTCACTTCAAGGCCAACAAGCAGGATCACCACTCCCGTCGTGGTCTGATCCGCATGGTCAACCAGCGCCGCAAGCTGCTTGACTACCTCAAGCGCAAGGACTTCGAGCGTTACACCGCTCTGATCCAGCGTCTGGGTCTGCGTCGCTAATCAGCGATGTTGCCGCCATGCACTTCGGTGCATGGCGGGCCCCCGGTGGGCACAGGAAAACCGACACTGCCTGCGGGCGGTGTCGGTTTTTTTGTGCCTGATACCGAGGTGATCCGGGCTTCAGATCAGAGGCTCGACCCGCGCTGCAGCCCGCTTGTCGCGTGGGATCAACCCGCTTTTCATTGCCTGTGGCGCGCTTTACCATGAGCGCCTGGCATCGATGACTATCAGATTAAAGGACATGCGCCGTGAACCCGGTAACGCACAGCTTCCAGTACGGTAATGACACCATCACCCTCGAGACCGGCCGCATCGCGCGTCAGGCGACCGGTAGCGTGATGGTGACCATGGGCAATACCTCGGTGTTGTGCACCGTGGTGGCCAAGGCGTCGCCGAAACCCGGCCAGTCCTTCTTCCCGTTGTCGGTCCACTATCAGGAGAAGGCCTACGCGGCGGGGCGTATCCCCGGCGGCTTCCTCAAGCGCGAAGGGCGTCCCACCGAAAAGGAAACCCTGACCTCACGCTTGATCGACCGTCCGATGCGCCCGCTGTTTCCCGAAGGCTTCATGAATGAGGTGCAGGTGGTCTGCACGGTGATGTCGGCGGAGCGCAATGTCGACCCGGACATCGCGGCACTGCTCGGCACCTCTGCAGCGCTTTGCATCTCTGGGGTGCCCTTCGCGGGCCCCGTGGGTGCGGCGCGCGTCGGCTTCAGCGAGCAGCGCGGCTACTTCCTGAATCCCGGCTACAGCGAGCTGGCGCATTCCGAGCTGGACATGGTGGTGGCGGGGACCGAGAAGGCCGTGTTGATGGTCGAGTCCGAAGCCCAGGAGCTGCTGGAAGACGAGATGCTCGGCGCCGTGCTCTATGGTCATCACGAGATGCAGAAGGCCATCACGGGGATCGAGACGTTCGCCGCCAAGGTCAATCGTCCCAAGTGGGCGTGGGTGCCGCAGAAGCTCGACCACGTGCTGGTCGAGGCGCTGGAGCAGAGCTTCGCCACCCGGATCGGTGATGCCTATCGCCTGAGTGACAAGATGGCGCGTCAGGACAGTCTGTCGGCGCTCAAGGCGCAGGCCATCGACCTGCTGGGGGCCGAGGATGATGCGCGCTTCAGTGTCGAGGCCGTGGCAACGGCTTTCGCGGCGCTCGAGAAGCGTATCGTGCGTCAGCGCGTGATCGCCGGTGAGCCGCGTATCGATGGTCGTGATACGCGCACCGTGCGACCGCTGGACATGGCGGTCGGCGTGTTGCCCAAGGCGCATGGTTCGGCGCTGTTCACCCGCGGCGAGACTCAGGCGATCGCCACTGCCACCCTGGGGACCACGCGCGACTCACAGCTGATCGAAGGGCTGTCCGGCGAGAAGCAGGACCGCTTCATGCTGCACTACAACTTCCCGCCCTACTGCGTCGGCGAGACGGGCTTCATCGGCGCGCCCAAGCGGCGTGAGATCGGCCATGGGCGTCTGGCGCGCCGGGGCATCGAATCCATGCTGCCGTCGCTGCAGGCCTTCCCCTACGCGATCCGTGTCGTCTCCGAGATCACCGAATCCAACGGCTCGAGCTCGATGGCGTCCGTGTGTGGGGCCTCGCTTGCGCTTATGGACGCCGGTGTGCTGCTCAAGGCACCGGTCGCGGGTATCGCCATGGGGCTGGTCAAGGACGCCAATGGCGTCGCGATACTGACCGATATCCTCGGCGATGAGGATCACCTCGGCGACATGGACTTCAAGGTCGCAGGTACCGCCGAAGGCGTTACCGCGCTGCAGATGGACATCAAGATCGAGGGAATCGACGAGGAGATTCTTGAGCAGGCGCTGGAACAGGCCCTCGAGGCACGCCTGACCATCCTCGCGCAGATGAATGAGGTGCTGGCCGCCAGTCGCCAGGAAGTCTCGGACAATGCCCCGGCGATGCTGTCCCTCAAGATCGCCCCCAACAAGGTGCGTGACGTGATCGGCAAGGGCGGCTCCACCATCCGCAAGATCTGTGAAGAGACCGGGGCCAATGTCGATCTCGACGACGATGGCAGCGTGCGCATCTATGCCGAGCACAAGGCGCAGGCACAGGCGGCTGCCAAGTACGTCGAGGGCATCATTGCCGAGGCCGAGATCGGCAAGCTCTATGCCGGCAAGGTGGCGCGCATCGCCGACTTCGGTGCCTTCATCACCTTCATGCCGGGCACTGATGGTCTGCTGCACATCTCGCAGATCGTCGAGGAGCGGGTCAATGACGTACGTGACTACCTCAACGAAGGCGATGAGGTGGTGGTCAAGGTGCTCGATATCGACAACCGCAATCGCGTCAAGCTGTCGCTGAAAGAGATCAGCGAAGAAGAGAAGGCGGCCTTTGCCGCTGCTCAGGCTGAAGAGGCCGCCGCCCAGGACTGACCGATCGTCGCGGATCGCCCCCGCCTCGGTCTTGCCTGCTCTGCATGAGAGGTGAGCCCTCCGGGCAAGAAAAAGCCCCCGCCAGTAACCTGGCGGGGGCTTTTGCGTGTCTCCCTGCTCGAGATTGCGCGAGCAGGGAGGGTTCATGCGGGGGTTCAGATATGTGAGCGATCAGCTGCGCTCGATGGCCAGCGCGACACCCTGACCGCCACCGATGCACAGGGTCGCCAGACCCTTCTTGGCATCACGCTCGATCATCTCGTGTACCAGCGAGACCAGCACACGGCAGCCGGAGGCGCCGATCGGGTGGCCGAGGGCAATGGCGCCGCCATTGACGTTGACCTTGTCGACATCCCAGCCCAGCTCCTTGTTGACCGACAGGGCCTGGGCGGCGAAGGCTTCGTTGGCTTCGATCAGGTCGAGGTCTTCCAGGCTCCAGCCGGCCTTCTTGAGGCACAGGCGAGTCGCCGGCGCCGGGCCGATGCCCATGATCTTCGGATCAACACCCGCGTTGGAGTAGGCCTTGATGGTCGCCAGCGGCGTCAGGCCTAGCTCGCGGGCCTTGTCGGCGGAGCACAGCATGACCACGGCAGCGCCGTCGTTGAGCGCCGAGGCATTGCCGGCGGTGACGGTGCCGTCCTTCTTGAAGGCCGGGCGCATGCCGCCGAGCTTCTCGGCCGTGGTACCGGCGCGCGGATTTTCATCGGTATCGAAGACGATCGGGTCGCCCTTGCGCTGCGGGATCTCGACCGGGACGATCTGGCCCTTGAAGCGGCCAGCTTCGATGGCGGCGCAGGCCTTCTGCTGAGAGGCGGCCGCGAAGGCGTCCTGGGCTTCACGGGTGATCTCGTATTTCTCGGCCAGATTCTCGGCGGTGATGCCCATGTGGATGTCATTGAAGGCATCCCACAGACCGTCGTGGACCATGGAGTCGATCGCCTTCCAGTCGCCCATGCGCTTGCCGTCACGCGAGTTGGGCAGCACGTGCGGAGACAGAGACATGTTTTCCTGACCGCCGGCCAGAATCAGCTCGGCATCGCCGCAACGGATGGCCTGGGTGGCCAGGTGCAGCGCCTTGAGGCCAGACCCGCAGACCTTGTTGATGGTCATGGCGGGCACGCCTTCCGGCAAGCCTGCCTTGATGACCGCCTGACGTGCCGGGTTCTGACCGCATCCTGCTGTCAGCACCTGGCCCAGAAGCACTTCATCGACCTGATCGCCACTGACACCCGTGCTGGCGAGGATATCCTTGATGACATGTGCGCCGAGATCCGCGGCGGAAATGCCAGCCAGGCTGCCACCGAAGGCGCCTACGGCGGTACGACGGGCTGCTACGATCACCACATCCTGCATCTGAACGCTCCTGTTCTCTTGCGAGACTGTCTGAGTCAATTGGCTGCGACTATGGCCATGCCATCAAGCGGGCGAGGCGCAGTCCTGCTGAGGTGAGATTCCAGCATAAGGCAGTTTTGTGCGGTGCGGCAATCACCAAAGGGCATCTCCAGTGTCAGCCTTTAGCCATACGTATCGCCTCTCCAGACGGCACGACGCCAGCGCTCTGACAGGCAGGGCTGGCGTCGTGTTGGAGCGCTCGCGGCAGGCTCGAGGCCTGAAAGCATCAGCCCTCAGGGCATGGAGCGGCAGGCAGCAAGGGGTTCTCAGGCCATCTGGACCGGGATGGCGTTGGCCGTATGGCTGACCTCGTTGCCTTCCATCAGATAGACCATGGAGGGCTTGTGCGCGTCCAGTTCGCTCTCGGCGTAGTTGGCGAAGGCGCAGATGATCACGCGGTCGCCGACGTCGGCCTGGTGGGCTGCGGCGCCGTTCACCGAGATGATCTTCGAGCCTTCTTCGCCGCGAATGGCATAGGTGGTGAAGCGCTTGCCGTTGTCCACGTTGTAGATCTGGATCTGTTCGTATTCACGAATGCCTGCCATGTCGAGCAGGTCGCCATCGATGGCGCAGGAGCCCTCGTAGTTGAGGACGGCGTGAGTCACGCGGGCCATGTGCAGCTTGGCCTTGAGCATGATGGCTTGCATCAGGATGTCTCCAGTTGAGCGCCGCCGGGCGCAGATCAAGGCCCTGGGACCAGGGCCTTGGCGCGTATGGCGTGGCGGACAGTGCCACGCCAGGGTGCAAGGCGGCGCAGTCTAATCAGGCATCAGGCCACCGGCAAGGCGACCTTCAGGTTATCGAGCAGGCGCGTACGGCCCAGGTGTGCGGCGACCAGAATCACCGCATCGCGCGTGTCATCCTCGACCGCCCCCAGGTCAGCTGCGCGGCGCAGCTCGAGGTAGTCCGGCTTGAAGCCGCTCTCGCTGATGGCGGCCAGAGCTTCGCGCAGCGCCACATCACGCGCCACGCCCTGCTCAAGGCGAGCCTTCAGGGCGTCGAGGCACTGCTTGAGACGCGGCGCGATGGCGCGCTCCTGCGCACTCAGGTAGCCGTTTCGTGATGACAGCGCCAGCCCATCCTCGGCACGCACGATGGGCACACCGATGATCTCGATGCCGAAGTGCAGGTCGCGGTTGAGCTTGCGGATCACGGCCAGCTGCTGGAAGTCCTTCTCGCCGAAACAGGCGACTTCAGGGCGTACCAGATTGAACAGGATGCTGACGACGGTGGCGACGCCATCGAAGTGCCCCGGACGGTTGCCGCCGCACAGGCCTTCGGAAACGCCCGGCACCTGCACGTTGCACAGTCCGTCGCGGCCCGCGGGGTAGAGTTCCGCCGTCGAGGGGGCGAACAACAGGTCACATCCTTCTGCGGCCAGCGCATTCTGGTCGGCCTCGAGGGTGCGCGGATAGCTGTCGAGGTCTTCGCCGGGGCCGAACTGCAGCGGGTTGACGAAGATGCTCGCGACGACCATGTCGGCATGGCGGCGCGCTTCACGGACCAGCGACAGGTGGCCGGCATGCAGGTTGCCCATGGTCGGCACCAGCGCGATACGCAGGCCATCGCGGCGTGCCTGGGCGAGTTGCTCGCGCAGGACGTTGATCTGGGAGACGGTTTTCATCAGAAGCCGTGCTCCGGCGCCGGGAAGCTGCGCGTCTTGACCGCCTGGTGGTAGGCGGCGAAGGCCTCCTGCACGCTGCCGGCATCGCTCATGAAATTCTTGACGAAGCGCGGCTTGCGGCCGGGCGTCAGGTCGAGCATGTCGTGCATGACCAGAATCTGGCCATCGACGTCCACGCCGGCACCGATGCCGATCACCGGCACCTCGACGGCATCACGAATGCGCGCGGCCAGCTCGGACGGCACGCATTCGAGCAGGATGATCGCGGCACCCGCGGCTTCCAGCGTGCGGGCATCGGCGATGATCTGCTCGGCGCGTGCCTCGTCGCGACCCTGTACCTTGTAGCCGCCGAAGGCATGCACGTGCTGTGGCGTCAGGCCCATGTGCACGCAGACCGGTACACCACGCTGGACGAGTGCGGTGACGGCATCGGCCAGCCAGGCTTCGCCTTCGACCTTGACCATCTCGGCGCCGGCACGCAACAGACGCGCCGCATGATCGAGCAGGATGTCGGTGCTGGCATTGCTCATGAAGGGCAGGTCGGCCATCAGCAGGCTGCCTTGCTTGCCACGTGCCACGGCGGCGGTGTGGTAGCAGATGTCATCGATGGTGACGGGCAGGGTGCTGGTATGGCCCTGCAGGACCATGCCGAGAGAGTCGCCGACCAGCAGCACTTCAATGCCGGCATCGCTGGCAAGATGAGCAAAGGTGGCATCGTAGGCGGTGAGGCAACTGAACGTCTCACCATCGGCCTTGAGGCGGCGCAGGGTGCTCAGGGTGACGTTTTTCATCGGGACGCTTACTCGTTGCGGCGCGTATGACGCGGCTGCCCGTGGCGTCGAGCAGCCGCGATCGCGAGAAGGCCGCCGAGGGCGGACTGCGGGCGACACGGGCCGGTGTTACCAGAAAGTGTTACCGCACAGGCCAAAGTGGGCACGACGGTAACAAGATGGCGAAACTCTACTCCTGAGGTCCGAGGGGGAGCAAGTCATCGCCCTCAACTCGAGACGCCAGTGTTTCGAGATTCTCCTCGCCCAGCACGCTGAGGCGCTGCGGGCCCAGCAGGTCAGCCAACGGACGCATCACGAAACCACGTTTGAGCATTTCGCGATGGGGCACGACGAGACGCGGCGTCGAGATCCTGCTGTCATTGAAGAGCAGCAGGTCCAGATCCAGCGTGCGGGGACCCCAGTGACGCAGCCGCACGCGGCGATGCTGCTGTTCCAGGGCTTGCAGTTGATCGAGCAGGGCGAGGGGAGACAGGCGGGTCGATAGCTCGGCGACGGCATTGACGAAGTCGGGCTGGTCCTGCGGGCCGACCGGCTTGCTGGCGTACAGGCGAGAATGTCGCGTGCAGTGGGTCAGCGGTAGCCGGTCGAGAGCCTCAAGCGCGCGCTCCAGTTGAGCGCGCGGATCGTCAAGATTGGCACCGAGGCCAACCAAGGCTGTCGAAATCATGCGGAGTTCCTGCGTGGAGACGGCAGTGGCTCAGACGAGCCACTGCTCAGCCCTGGCCGCGACCATTGCGCCGACGCTTGCCGCGACGCTTGGTGCCGACCGGCTTGCTGCCGGCGGGGCCTTCATCGGAGACACCTTCGATCATCGTGACCTGGGTGCGAGCATCGACTTCCTGGAAGTCGGTCCACCACTTGCCCAGCCCCGGCTTCACTTCGCCGGCGAATTCGCGCAGCAGCAGGAAGTCGTAGGCGGCGCGGAAGCGCGGATGCTCGCGGGTCTGGAAGGCGCGTTTGCCACGGCGACGCGGCAACTTGGCCTGCATGTCCCAGATCTCGCGCATCGGAATGCTGAAGCGCTTCGGGATCGAGGTGTGGTTGAGCTGGCGAGCGATCGCCTGCTGAGCCGCCTGGTGGGCTGCCGGAATATCGGGCATGCCACTGGCGATCAGCTGGTCGGTACGCGCCTTGACGCCCGGCCACAGCAGGGCGGCATACAGGAAGGCCGGCGTGACCGGCTTGTCTTCGCGAATGCGGTCGTCCGTACTGGCCAGCGCCTTCTCGATCAGCGGCATGGACCACTGATAATGCGCGAAGCTCTCTTCCGTCTCGGGGAACAGCATCTGGAACAGACCAAACTCACGCAGGAGATGGAAGGTTTCCAGTGCATAGCCGGACATGAACAGCTTGAGCACTTCCTCGAACATGCGCGCCGGCGGAATCTGCAGCAGCAGCGGGGCCAGTTCGTACATCGGTTCGGCCGTGGCCTCCTCGATGTCGAAGTCCAGCTTGCCGGCGAAGCGGACAGCACGCAGCATGCGCACCGGATCTTCGCGATAGCGTGTTTCCGGATCACCGATCAGGCGAATCATGCGCGCTTCGATATCGCGTACACCATTGGCCCAGTCATGGATCGTGAAGTCGGACACGTCGTAATAAAGGGCATTGATCGTGAAGTCGCGGCGCAGCGCGTCCTCCTCGATGGAGCCGAAGACGTTGTCACGCAGCAGCATGCCGTCTTCCGATTGCTGGGTATGCTGGCTGGGCGTGCTATCGGCCGGCTTGCCGCGGAAGGTGGTGACCTCGATCACCTCACGACCGAAGCGCACGTGCACGATACGGAAACGACGGCCGATGATGCGGGCATTGCGGAACAGCTCGCGGACCTGTTCCGGCGTGGCGTTGGTGGCCACGTCGAAGTCCTTGGGGCGTTGTCCGAGCAGGGCATCACGGATACAGCCACCGACCAGATAGGCCTGATATCCACCGCTTTGCAGGCGATAGAGTACCTTCAGCGCATTCTCGCTGAGCTGGCGGCGGGACACGGGATGCTCATCCCGCGGTATCACACGCAGGCTGGGCAATGGGGCCGCGGGCGCGTCAGTTGCATTGAAAAGCGTCTTCAAGCGGTCACCGGGGCGTTGTAGAAAGCGGGTAAATCCTTTGAGCATGCAGCGATTCGACTCGTGCGTGGCAGGCCGCCCAGTGTAGCCGAGGGCAGATACCTTGGCAAAGCGCCGGTCTGCCATCCAGGGGCCGACTCTGCACTTCAAGGCGTCTGACGAGGCGAAAATCACCTCTCAGACAAGGAAAAAGGGAGACCGATCACTCGGTCTCCCTTGCAGGTAGGGTACACGCATCCTTGAGCGGATGTTCTTTTTCGTGATGGCGCATCGCCCTGAATACGCACCACAGTCACAAATCAATGCAGACAGATCCTTCGTGTTGCAGATCATGTTGTTGTTGTCTGGCTGTCTGTTCGGTGACCATCTCGTATTCAAAACAATCTTCCATTCACCGACGGCTGAGTAGCCTCCCCCCGCGAGTTGTTGTTGTTTCGGGGGTGATCCGGGGTCGAGCCTGTTGTTCTTGTTGGTGCTCGAGGCCGGATTCGTCGCGTCCTGGTCAGTAGATTCCGGACTGCCGATATCTTGTTGTTGTTGGATCGGCGGATGATGAACTGCGGCCGTTTGTTCTTGTTTTGGCTCTTGCCTGTCACCACTCATGTAGTGAGGCATGCGGTTCATCATCAATGTCACGCGCTCGACGGGTATTGTTCTTGTTGGTGTCGAGGGTTTTCGAAGCATTGCGCGTTCTTGTTGTTGTTGGGCGCGCTTCGTATTTCCGGTTGTTCTTTTTCTTGACCGTGTTATTGCATCGGATGTGCCACAGCTTAAAAAAAACCAGCAATTCAGTCATTTAGACATAGGTCGCTGAGACGTGAGGTGTAGAGAGGTGCGAGGTGTTACCTGACGTGGCCATTGGTGCGCTGGATGGGGTCATGATTTGGGGTCGATGGTAACAATTGGTGCGAAGGTCTAACGAAGTGCCTTGCAAGCTAATGATTGAGCTGGGTTTTTTGCGAGTCTTTCGACACTAAAGTCTAGCGATGCCCTCGATGATGCGGGGATCTCTGGCAGGCAAGGTGGCGTCGCAGGCGGGTTGCTCGCTCGGGAGGGCACCTGCATGGTGCAGTAACTTCAGCGCAGTAACTTCAGCGCAGTGGTTTCTGTGCGCCAGCGTCGCTCCAGCTTCATTGCGCCACCGTCAGTTTGCGGGAGAGCTACGGCGGCCCTTGCGACGTGGAATGCCCAGGCGCTGGCGTCGCTCCCAGAGGTTCTTGCGGCTGATGCCGAGGCGGCGTGCGAGCTCGGTCTCGCTCATGTGGTCCTGATGCTCGAGCACGAAGTGCTGGAAGTAGTCCTCCAGCGAAAGATCTTCCTCTTCACCGGCATCGCCGACCACCGAGAGGCCGCTGCGTGGGGTGTCCGCAGGCGGTGGCTGGCCCATGTCCTGTTGGCTGGTCGCGGGTTGCCCTTTGGCAGGCGCTGCGGTCGTCTCGGGACTTGCGTCCCTGGCGGCGCTTTTCACTGTGCCTTTCATCGCTCCTTTCGCCGCCCCTTTGCCCGCTGTCTTCGGCGCCTGAGCAGTCGGCGGGGGCACAGGGTCTGCCGTTGCGGCGGGCGCTGCCTGAAGCGGCTGCCCTGAGGGCGTGCGCAGGCCGAGGTCTTCCGGGGCGATGATGCGGCGCTCCGCCAGGATGACGCCCCGCTCGAGGGCGTTTTCCAGTTCACGGACATTGCCGGGCCAGGCGTAGTGATGGATTTCCTGGCGTGCCCGCTGAGAGAGTCGCATGCCGTCTCGACCATGCTTGCGGGCGATGCCGGCCAGCAGATGCTCGGCCAGTTCCAGCACGTCATCGCCGCGTTCACGCAGGGGCGGCAGGTCGATCTCCATCACGTTCAAGCGGTAGTAGAGGTCGAGGCGGAACTCGCCGCTGGCCGAGAGCTGATGCAGGTTGCGATGGGTCGCGGCGATGAGGCGGATGTCGACGTAGCGGGTCTCGATGGCCCCCACGCGGCGAATCTCGCCCTCCTGCAGCACTCGCAGCAGGCGTGCCTGGGCATCCAGCGGCAGTTCGCCGATCTCATCCAGGAACAGTGTGCCGCCGTCGGCAGCTTCGATCAGACCGGTGCGCGAGCTGGTGGCGCCGGTGAAGGCGCCTTTTTCATGGCCGAACAGCTCGGACTCGATCAACGTCTCGGGAATGGCGGCGCAGTTGACGCAGATCAGCGGCGCCTGATGGCGTTCGCTCTGGCGGTGAATGGCGCGTGCGACCAGCTCCTTGCCGGTGCCGGACTCACCGAGCACCAGCACGGTGACGTCGGCGGGCGCAACCTTGCGGATGCGGGTATAGACCTGTTGCATGGCGCGACAATGGCCAATCATCTCCACCGGCTTGTTGGCCGTGCCAGCATGCGCCTGGGGAGGAGGGGGCGCGGCACTCGGCGCCCCCTGGCGTGGCAGCGACAGCGCATCTCGCACGCTGCGCGCGAAGGCCTGCTGGTCGAACGGCTTGGGCAGATAGTCGGCTGCCCCCGCCTTCAGGCAGCCGATGGCGGCGTGCAGGCTGGGGTTGTCGGCCAGCAGCAGTACGGGAGTTGGCCGGCTGGCGCGCAGGATCGGGTCGGCATGCTCTCCGGCCAGTTCACTGTCACAGATCACCAGCGCGAAGTCGGCAGGGTGCTGCAGACGGGCATCCTCCAGGCCGCTGGCTTGCACCACGTCGTGATCCTCGCGCTCCAGCAGATGCTGCAGCGTGTTGCGCGAAGCACCTTCCTTTTCGACGATCAGAATCCGGGCCATGGGGTGATGTCGCTCGCCTGAGGGTGTGCATGAGGGAATGACTGTCGTTCGAGTCTGTCCTGTTCCCACAGGGGAGGCAATCCGACAATCGTGGCTGTTGTCAGGCGTCCCGAGTGCATGGCGTGGCTGGTCTCAGCTTCCCTCAGCTTCCCTCAGCTGCCCTCAGCGGTCCTTGGCATTGGAGCAGTGGCCGCACTGAGTGACGGCGCGGTGCCGACCGCTGCGAGTGACCAGTGAGGAGTGGCGTGGGCGAGTTGTTCAGCGGGACTGGCGGTCGCCAGTTCGGGCGGCGGCGCCTGACCGAGCAGCGTCAGGGTATGGTGCAGCAGCGTTCGAATCGCGCTGGCGTCTTCCGGCAGGGCCGGTGCCAGATTCTGCTTGGAGAGCTTCTGGCCATTGGCGGCGGTGATCAGCGGCAGGTGCGTCAGGCGGGGCATCGGCAGGTCGAGCGAGGCCTGCAGCAGACGTTGCCAGGGGCTGTTGTCGAGCAGATCCAGCCCGCGCACGACGTCGGTGATGCCCTGCTCGGCATCATCCACCACCACGGCCAGCTGATAGGCCCACAGGCCATCGCGTCGCTTGAGCACCACATCGCCGAGCGTGGCGAGATCCAGCTGGACCGCGCCCTGCAGGCGGTCCTGCCAGCCAGCGATGGCCCGGGCGCCGCCGAAGCGCTCTGCCGCACGCACATCCAGCCGCCAGGCATGCTCGCCCTCGGGCGGTTCGGCTCGCTCACGGCACCAGCCGGGGTAGATGGCGTGCTCGCGCCACTGCTTGCGCGAGCAGTCACACGGGTAGGCGATACCACTGGCCTTCAGTTGCTCCAGTGCCTCGGCGTAGGCGGCGTGACGCTGGCTCTGATAGCGGAGCTCGCCATCGCGCTGCAGGCCGAAGGCATCCAGCTGGCGCAGGATGGTATCGGCGCTCCCGGCGGGGCAGCGCGGCGGGTCGATATCCTCGATACGCACCAGCCACTCGCCGCCGTGATGGCGGGCATCGAGATAGCTGGCGACGGCGGCCAGCAGTGAGCCCGCATGCAGCGGGCCGGAAGGGGTAGGGGCAAAGCGGCCACGGTAGGCGGTAGGCATGTGGGCTCCGTCATCCTTCGTGGTGGGGAATTCGCAGGCAGCAGGGCCTGAACGCATACGGGCACCGCTCCGAGGAGGGTGCCCGTATGGGGGATGAGGGCGACGGCCTGACGTCGCTTCATCGACAGCAGGGCTTAGCGGCCCAGCTGCTTTTCCTTCAACTCGGCCAGCGTCTTGCAGTCGACACACTGGGTAGCGGTCGGACGTGCTTCCAGACGACGAATGCCGATCTCGACGCCGCAGGCTTCGCAGAAGCCGTAGTCGTCTTCATCGATGTTCTCGATGGTCTCGTTGATCTTCTTCAACAGCTTGCGCTCGCGATCACGTGTTCTCAGTTCGAGGCTGAAGCCTTCTTCCTGAGTGGCACGGTCTGCAGGGTCCGCGTAGTTGTTGGCATCTTCCTGCAAGTGACGCACGGTGCGATCGACCTCTTCCATCAGCTCCTGTTTCCAGTCCAGCAGGATCTGACGGAAGTGCGCTAGCTGCTTCTCGTTCATGTACTCTTCACCCGCTGCCGGCTCATACGGGGTGAATTTCTTAAGCGCTTCCGGCTTGGTTTCAGCTAAGGGCATGGGACCGCCTCATTCCGCAAGGTGACTTGGGCCGTCGACAGTCTGTTGCACTGCCTCCTTGGCCACGGCGAGGGGGCTGTCCTGACTGCTGCCCTCGCGAGAAGATCAGCTTATTTAGCGTAAAAATGACAAGTTTGCAACCGATCTCCGACGATAGTTTGTAGCGGGCAGTGGTCCGGCATGTACCGGGAAACACCGATTTTCCTGCACGAAGGGGCTGGGAATGGGCCTTGGCAGGCGCCTAGAATGAAGCTCCCATCCTGAGGAGTGTTGTCATGCCGTTTGCCCGCCGTCTTGAATCCGTCGCTGCCTTTCGCGTGATGACGCTGCTGGAAGCCGCCCAGGCGCGCGAGGCCGCGGGCCATGACGTCATTCATCTGGAAGTGGGTGAGCCCGACTTCCCGACCCCCGCGCCGGTGATCGCCGCCGGGCAGGCGGCGCTGGCGGCCGGTCAGACGCGCTACACCCCTGCCTGCGGCCTGCCCGCCCTGCGCGAGGCCATCGCGGCAGACTATCAGCGTCGCCACGGCGTCACGGTCTCTCCCTCCCGTATCATCATCACGCCCGGCGCCTCCGGTGCCTTGCTGCTGGCCACATTGCTGTGCGCCGAACGTGGCGACAGCGTGTTGATGGCCGACCCGACCTACCCCTGCAATCGCCATTTCATGGGCCTGGTGGATGCCCAGCTGGATGTGGTGCCCGTCAATGCCGAGAGTGGCTGGCAGCTGACCGCCGAACTTGCCGATGATTTCTGGCGCGAGAACACGCGGGCCGTGATGGTGGCATCGCCCTCCAATCCCACCGGACACGTGCTGTCGCCCGAGGAATTGAAGGCGCTGGGCGAGCTGTGCCAGTCGCGTGATGCGCACCTGCTGGTGGATGAGATCTATCAGGGGCTGACCTATGGCGTGCCTGCGCACACCGCACTGGCGGAGTGCCCCGATGCCTTCGTCATCAACAGCTTCTCGAAATACTTCGGCATGACGGGCTGGCGGCTGGGTTGGCTGGTGGCGCCGGAAGCCGCGGTCGAGCCATTGTCACGCCTGGCGCAGAATGTCTTCCTGGCAGCCTCGACGCCTGCCCAGCATGCGGCGCTGGCGGCCTTCACGCCGGAATGCGAAGCAGAGCTCGAGCGGCGTCGGCAGGTGCTCGAAGTCCGCCGTGGCGTGCTGCTGGCCGGGCTCGAACGCCTGGGGCTGGCGCCGTCGGTGCCGCCGCAGGGCGCCTTCTACGTCTGGCTGGATATCTCGCATCTGAGTGATGACAGCGAGGCCTTCTGCCGCGCACTGCTGGAAGAAGAGAATGTCGCCATCACGCCGGGCACGGACTTCGCGCTGGCTGAAGGGCGTCGCCATGTGCGTATCGCCTTCACCGCTGATGAGGCGCGTCTGCGCGAGGCCCTGGCCCGCATGGAGCGCTACCTTGAGCGGCGTGCCACTCAGGCGGGAGTGTCGGCTTGATGGTGCTTGAGGGGCTGTATCGTGGTCGTCTGATCCGTCGCTACAAGCGCTTCTTCGCCGAGGTGGAGCTGCTCGAGGGTGAGCGGGCCGGTGAAGTGGTGACGGCGCATTGCCCGAATACCGGCTCGATGCACGCGGTGTGCGTCGAAGGCTGTGAGGTATGGCTATCGCCGTCCGACAACCCCAAGCGCAAGCTCGCCTGGACCTGGGAGCTGATTCGCCTGCCCCTGGACCCACCCGGCGCTGACGGCCGGCGTGAGGCCTTGGTGGCGGTGCATACCGGACGTGCCAATGCCCATGTCGAGGCGGCGCTGCAGCAGGCAAGCGTCAGCGTGCTGCACGACATGGGGCTCGCCGACTTTGCGCGCCTCAAGCGCGAGTCGCGTGTCGAGGTCCTGCTACCGGGCAATGACACGCCGGAGCGCTCACGGCTCGATTTCCAGATGTGGCCGAAGGAGGAGGGCGCGGCCTCGATCTATCTGGAGGTCAAGCAACTGACGCTGCGTGAATCCGACGGTCACGGCTATTTCCCGGACTCGGTGAGTACGCGAGCCCAGCGTCATCTGGCCAGCCTCGCGGCGCTGATCGCAGCAGGCCACCGCTGCGTGCTGGTGTTCTGCGTCGCCCATGACGGGATCGAGGATGTCGCACCGGCGGCGCATCTCGACCCGGCCTATGCGCAGGCCTTTGCCCGGGCGCAGGCTGCCGGTGTCGAGGTGCTGGCGCTGGGCATGCAGATCACGCTCGAGGAGTATCTTGCGGACGCGGGTCAGCCGTTGTGGCGAGCAAGACTGGGCCTGACGCGCGCGCTGCCACTGCATGACGCGCGCTTTGCTGGCTGATCAGGTCGCGGGCGCTCAGCCTGTCAGTCAGCGCTCGTCTCTCTCTATCATCTCTCTATCATTTCTCCACCGCTGCCTGCGGCCTCCCACAGCAGCAGCTGTGCTGGTGAGGCGTCGTTGTGCACCAGCTCAACGTCCAGCGCGGTCAAGCGTTGGCCGACGCAGGGTCCGCTGATGCAGGTGCCGTGATGCGGTTCGAAACAGGCCTGATGGCGGTGGCAGAGGATCAAGCCGCCGGTCGCGTCCATGTAGGGATCGCCAGTCTCGTCCTCGGTCAGCATTCGGCTGCCCTGGTGCGGGCAGCGGTCGAGGAAGGCGCGCGGGCCGTCGGGTTGCATCACCAGCAAGGCCGGACGGCCATCGTCGAGTGTCAGTGTCATGCTGCGGCCGACGGGCAGTGATGGCAGCGGCAGTCTCAAGCACAGCCTGAATGAGGGCCCTTGGGGGAGTGTTGGTGGCCTTTCGGACATGAGGGGGCTCGCATCGGGTATCATGGCAGCGTTGGCACGCTCTCTTGTGGTCTTTTACCGTGTCTTGCCGCTTCCTTCCATGCCGGGTCATCTTCATGTCGCTATTTCGCCGCTCGATCACTTCCAGCTTCCGCTCCAGCAACGAATCCGAGACGCCTGAGCGCACGGCCGGGGTGAGCCGTCGCCAGTTGCTGGCCGGCATGGTCGCCTCGGCGGGCGGGCTCTCCGTGCTGGGCACGGCACTGACCAGCCCGCTCGCACAGGCCGCTCAGCCGGCCAACGGGCCTTTGCCACCACTGCCGGCCTGGCATGACCCCAAGGCGTCCCACCCGTTGCTGGGCAGCATTCTGGTCGCGGAGGGCAATCGTCGTCTGTCGCCAGCGGCGCTGGTCGATTGGAGTCAGGCGCACTCGATGGTGCTGCTGGGCGAGCATCACGACAATCCGGACCATCACCAGCTGGAACGCTGGTTGATCGATGCGCTGGTCGCGCGGCGTCAGCTGGGCGGTGTGGCGCTGGAGATGCTGGACACGACCCAGGATGCCGCCTTGTCGCTGGCCAATCGTACGTCGCTTGCGGTCGCCGGATTGCCGGATGACGAGCTTCAGCAGTTGCTGGCCTGGAATGCGCGCTGGCCCTTCACCGACTACGCCCCTCTGCTGCGCGGAGCACTGGACAGTGGCGCGCCACTGGCCTCTGCCAGCCTGTCGGCGGCACAGCTGGAGGCCAGCATGGCACCGGGACAGTCGCCGTTGGCGCTCCCGGAAGCGGTACTGCGCCTGCAGCGTGAGGCGCTGGATGAAGGCCATTGCGGCCTGCTGGGTGCAGAGCGCCTGGATGCGATGCTGCGTGCGCAGCTGGCGCGGGATCAGCAGATGGCAGAACGCCTGGAGGGCCTGGCGGCCGACGGCGCCACCAGCCTGCTGGTGTGTGGCTCCGGTCATGCCCGTCGCGATATCGGCGTGCCGCGCTGGCTGGATGGCAGCACGCTGTCCGTGGCGCTGATGCCGGTGGCCTGGGATGACGCGGGTCAACCGCTGACACATCTCACCGATTATCTGCCGGAGAGCGCCGGTGCGGCGCCGGCCTATGATCTGGTGTGGTTCACGCCGGCGATGGCGCCAGTCGCGGATGCCTGTGAAGGCCTGCGTGAGACGATGCAGACGACCGTCAGCTAGAGGTCAGTCAGGCCCTGCTTAGTCAGCCCCCGGACATCAGCAACACAACTGCGGCCTGAATTGCCGGCATGAAAAAAGGCACCTCTCGGAGGTGCCTTTTTCGTTGGTGCGACCTGTGTGGCGCGACCTGCGTGGCGCGACCTGAAGAGCGACGCGATCAGGCGTTCTTAAGATCCGACGCGCTATCGGCACGCCGACGCGGTGCCTTCTGCGGCGTTTCGTCTTTGTGACTGTCGTTGTGGCCGTCGTTATGGCTATCGTTGCTGCCGGCCTGCTCACGGAAGCGGTCTTCGATATAGGTGATGCGCGTGCGGCCGTGGGGCACCGGCTTGAAGTCGGCATCGACGCTGACCAGCACGATGCGATCGATGGTCAGGATGCGCTCGCGGGTGATCTTGTTGCGGATCTCGACGCACAGCGAGATCGAGGTGCGACCGAAGGCGCTGGCGGTGATGCCCAGTTCGATGATGTCGCCCTGACGCGCGCTGGAGACGAAGTTGATCTCCGACATGAACTTGGTGACCACGCGCGAGGTGCCCAGCTGGACGATGGCGTAGATGGCCGCTTCTTCATCGATCCAGGCCAGCAGGCGTCCACCGAACAGGGTGCCGTTGGGGTTGAGATCTTCAGGCTTGACCCACTTGCGGGTATGGAAGTTCATGCACTCTCTCCTCGGGATGCCGGCGCACCTCACCGGAAGTGCGAGCCGTGATCCTCAGCTGCGTTTACCCCGAAAGTATATAGACTTTAGTTGCGACTGTCTGTGCATGGCCCGGATAGCGCAGCGCTATCGCGGCGCGGAAGAATTGCTGGCGTCATGACGCGAAACGGCCGACAGGAGTGTCCTGTCGGCCGTTTTCTTGCGGTGCCTGGCGCTTGGTCTGTGGCGACTGCTGTAGGGTGCCTGAACTCAGCGCTGGTCGGGCGGGCAGTTGTCGCGACAGACGCGGAAGATGGCCACTTCCCCGAACAGGTTCGGCCACCAGGTCGCCGCCGGGTGTGGCTCGTGATCGCCATTGCCGACCGCGCGATCGATGATCTTGAGGCCCTGGGCGCGACACAGGCGCTCGAAGTCCGCGAAGGTCGACAGGTGGATGTTCGGCGTGTCGTACCAGGCGTGAGGCAGCGACTTGGAGACCGGCATGCGCCCCTTGAGACCAAGGTGCAGGCGGTGACGCCAGTAGGCGAAGTTGGGGAAGGTGATGATGGCCTCATGCGAGACGCGCATCATCTCCTCCAGCGCACGGTCCGGGCGACGCAGTACCTGCAATGCCTGGGACATCACCACGCGATCGAAGGTGTCATCGGCGAAGTTGGCCAGGCCGTCATCGACATTCTGCTCGATGACGTTCACGCCACGGGCGACACAGGCGCTGATGTTGTCGGGGTCGATCTCCAGGCCATAGCCGAAGACCTGCTTGGTCTCCTTGAGGGAGGCCAGCAGGGTGCCGTCACCGCAGGCGAGGTCCAGCACGCGCGCGCCTTCGGGAATCCAGTCATGAATCTGGGCGAGGTCGTTACGCATGGCTGGTCTCCTTGGTGCTCGGCTTTTGCGTGGCTGACGCGCCACAGGCGTGGTCGTAAGCGCGAGTCAGGAAGTTGCCCAGCACCGTCTCGTAGCGTTCGCCCGGCAGCAGGAAGGCATCATGCCCGTGTGGCGAGTCGATGTTGGCGTAGCTGACCGACTTGCCGGCATGGATCATGGCATTGACCAGCTCGCGAGAGCGTGACGGCGCGAAGCGCCAGTCGGTGGTGAAGCTGACTACCAGTGCCGGGCAGCTGATCGGCGCCATGGCCGCGGACAGGTCATCGCCTGCCGTGGCGGCAGGATCGAAGTAGTCGAGCGCCTTGGTCATCAGCAGGTAGGTATTGGCATCGAAGGCGGTGGAGAAGGTATCGCCCTGGTGGCGCAGATAGCTCTCGACCTGGAAGTCGACGTCGTAACCGAAGTTGAGGCGGTCCTGACGCAGGTCGCGCCCGAACTTGGTGCCCATCGAGTGCTCGGAAAGATAGGTGATGTGACCGACCATGCGTGCCAGCTTGAGGCCGCGTTTGGGAACGGCATCGACACGCGAGTACCAGCCGTCATGGAATTCCGGGTCAGAGCGAATCGCCTGACGCGCGACTTCATTGAAGGCGATGTTCTGCGCCGAGAGTTTCGGCGTGCAGGCGATGATGGCGACATGACCGACGCGATCAGGGTGGTCCATCACCCACTGCAGCGCCTGCATGCCACCCAGCGAGCCACCGACCACTGCCGCGAAGCGGGTGATGCCGAGAGACTCGGCGAGGCGCTTCTGGCTCTCGACCCAGTCCGGCACGGTCACCAATGGGAAGTCAGGCCCCCATTGCTCGCCCGTCTCCGGGTTGATCGAGGTCGGGCCGGTACTGCCGTGGCAGCCGCCGATGTTGTTCAGCGCGATGACGAAGAAGCGCGAGGTATCAATGGGCTTGCCGGGGCCGATGTAGTCGTCCCACCAGCCAGGCTTGCGGTCGCTCATGGCGTGATAGCCAGCCGCATGATGGTGGCCGGTGAGGGCATGACAGATCAGGATGGCGTTGCTGGCGTCCGCGTTCAGCTCGCCGTAGGTCTCGTAGACCAGCGAGTACTGCTCGAGGCGTCTGCCGCAGGCCAGCTCCAGCGGGGTATTGAAGTGGGCAGTCTGAGGCGTGACGAGACCGACCGAATCCGGGGGCAGGGAATCAGGCATCGTGGTGAAGGTTTCCAGCATCATGTCCAGCAGAGTGTTCGGGGCAAGGCCCGTGTCCGGGGCGCGAAGCCGCGGTGATGCGCCTTGTGGGCGTCTCGTGCACCGTGGTTCTGGCTTCGGCCGAGGGCTCACTCTAGCACAGCGTGCGCACGCGTGATCCAGTGAGACGCGATGCAAGAGCGCCCGCCACAGGAGTCCGTGGCGGGCGCTGATCTCGTCGGCCTGTGCGCTGGGCGCGTGCGAGCCAACCTTGCTGGCGGAGCGCCGGCTTAACCGAAGGCGCTGCGCAGCATACCCAGTGACGGCAGGGTCTGGTTGATCAGGCTGCCGACCAGGTTGAGCGCGATGAACACGAAGATCGGGGACAGATCGAGCATGCCGATCGACGGGATCACCTTGCGCACCGGCTTCATGATCGGATCGACCAGCTGGTGGACCAGGATGGCGCCCGGGTGGTTGGCCTGCGGTGCGACCCACGACAGGATGATCATCGCGATCAGGGCGAAGAAGTAGATGTTGATGATGCTGTCGAGAATGGTGCCCAGCGCCGTCAGCGCGATGAAGCCGACCGGCAGCATGCCGCCACCGAACAGGGCGCCGATCGCGACCAGTACCAGACTGACGACGATGAAGGCCGCGGCCAGGGTGGCGATGTCGAAGCGACCCAGCGGGCGCAGGATGCCCTGCAGCGGGGCCACCAGCGGGTTGGTCGCCTTGACCACTGACTGGGTGACCGGGTTGTAGAAGTCCGCGCGGGACAGCTGCAGCAGGAAGCGCAGCATCAGGATGTAGACAAACAGTTGCAGCAGGATGGTGACCAGCTGAAGTCCGATATTACCCATAGCACCCATGGGGCTTTCCTTAAGACGGTGAGAAGTGGGCGCGCGATAGTGCACGCGTCATGCCGCTAGCATGCCAACAACAGATGAACAGCGCATGATGGCCTGTTGTGACCCGGGCTGCCAGCGGCCTGCAGGAGTTGTCAGTGGGGCAGAGGCTGTCAGCGATCCAGCTCGCGGGCAAGCTCGGCGGCGCGCACGCTGGAGGCCTTGGCGGCGCGCGCGACGATCTCGCGCAGGCCATCCTCCTCGAAGCTGTTGATGGCGCGCTCCGTGGTGCCGTTCGGCGAGCACACGCGGCGGCGCAGCTCGGCAGGCTCATGCTCGCTGGAGAAGGCCATCTCGGCGGCACCGCGGGCGGTCTGGATCGCCAGGCGGCGCGCGGTCTCGGCGTTCAGTCCCAGCTCGATGCCTGCCGCTTCGAGTGACTCGATGAACAGGAAGAAGTAGGCCGGGCCGGAGCCGGAAATGCCGGTGACGGCTTCCAGCAGACCTTCTTCCTCGACCCACTCGACGATACCGACCGCGGTCAGCATCTCATCCATCAAGCCGCGTTGCTCCTCCGTCACCTGGGCGGTGGCATAGAGGCCGCTGGCACCGACACCGACCAGTGACGGCGTATTGGGCATGCAGCGGATGATGGCGAGGTCGCCGCCCAGCCAGCGCTCGAGGCTGTCGCAGGTGATGCCGGCCGCGACCGAGACGATCAGCGGCTTGCGGTTCTGCACCGCAGGGGTCAGCGCCTGGCAGACGTCATGCATCATCTGCGGCTTGACGCCCAGCACCACGACATCGGCTTGCGAGACGGCGTAGGCGTTGTCCTGGGTCGTGCTCACGCCGTAGCGCTGCTCGAGGGCATCGAGTGTCTCGCGCGAGCGAGCCGTGGCGATGATGCGGTCCGCGGGATAGCCGGCATCGACCATGCCGCCGAAGATGGCGCTGGCCATGTTACCGGCGCCGATGAAGGCGATGGTGCGCGGTGTAGCGGTGCTCTGGTGCGTCATGCGGTGCTCCTGATCATTCAGTGGGAGGGCTGGCGGCAAGCTCGAGAGCCTTGCATCAGCGAGCGTTGGACTCAGTGGACGTGGGAATAGTCACGTGCGCCGAAGATGGCAGTGCCGAGGCGTACCAGTGTCGCACCTTCAGCGACGGCGGCCTCAAGATCCGCGCTCATGCCCATCGAGAGCGTATCGAGCCGGGCCTGCGGGTAGCTGGCGGCGGGGAAGCGCGTCTGCAGTCGCTCCAGCAGCTCGCGCAGCTGGCGGAAGGGCGCACGGCGCTCGGTCTCACTGGCATCGGCGGCGCAGGGGGCCGGAATCGCCATCAGGCCGCGCAGACGCAGTCCGGGCAGCGCGATCACCGTCTCGGCCAGCGCCAGCAGTTCCTGCGGTGCCACGCCAGCCTTGGAGGTTTCGCCGGAGATATTGACCTGCAGGCAGACATCGAGCGCGCCAAGCTCATCGGGGCGCTGCTCACTCAGGCGGCGTGCGATCTTCTCGCGTTCCACGGTATGCACCCAGGCGAAGTGCTCGGCAATGGCGCGCGTCTTGTTGGACTGGATGGGGCCGATGAAATGCCATTCGATATCGGTGAGGTCCGACAGCGCCTGCTGCTTGTCCAGCGCTTCCTGCAGGTAGTTCTCGCCAAAGGCCCGCTGGCCGGATTGCCAGGCTGCGCGCACCAGCGTGGCGGGTTTGGTCTTGCTGACGGCCAGCACTTGCGCCGAATCAGCGTTGCGTTTACTTGTCTGCAATGCCTTTTTCAGCCGCGCGCGGGCCTCTAGGATACACTGGGTAACACAAGCTTCGTCGTCGGGGACTGCGGTCATGCGGCTCGGCTCCAGAATTTGCGGAACAACCTGGCGATGGCTGGCACGGTATCAGGCGTGTCATCAATAGCATGAGCGTGACAGGCCTGGTGACATGGTGCCCATCGCACTATCTACTGAAGAGTCACTTCACACTTTCACCAGAGTACACAAGACTCGTTGGTACAAGAGCTTCGGTCTTCGCGAGGGAACTGCATGGATATTACCGAACTGCTGGCTTTTTCGGCAAAACAGAACGCGTCGGATCTTCACCTGTCCGCTGGTTTGCCACCGATGATTCGTGTCGACGGTGATGTGCGGCGCATCAATGTGCCGTCAATGGATGACAAGCAGGTGCGTGCGCTGATCTACGAGATCATGAACGACAAGCAGCGCCGTGACTTCGAGGAATTCCTCGAGACCGATTTCTCCTTCGAGGTGCCGGGCGTCTCGCGCTTTCGTGTCAACGCCTTCCATCAGGGGCGTGGTGCGGGGGCCGTCTTCCGTACCATCCCTTCGGAAGTGCTGACGATGGAGGATCTGGGGCTCGGTGAAGCCTTCCGCAAGATGTGCATGCTGCCGCGCGGCCTGATTCTTGTCACCGGGCCGACCGGCTCCGGTAAATCCACCACGCTGGCGGCGATGGTCGATTACATCAACGAGAACAAGTACGACCACATCCTCACCATCGAGGACCCGGTGGAATTCGTGCACCAGTCCAAGCGGTGTCTGGTCAACCAGCGTGAAGTGCACCGTGATACCCACGGCTTCGCGCCCGCGCTGCGTTCGGCGCTGCGTGAAGACCCGGATGTCATTCTGGTCGGCGAGCTGCGAGATCTCGAGACCATCCGCCTGGCGCTGACCGCGGCCGAGACGGGCCACCTGGTGTTCGGCACCCTGCACACCACCTCCGCGACCAAGACCGTCGACCGTATCATCGACGTCTTCCCCGGCGAGGAGAAGTCGATGGTGCGCTCGATGCTGTCCGAGTCCCTGCAGGGCGTCATCGCCCAGACACTGCTCAAGAAGATCGGCGGTGGTCGGGTGGCGGCTCACGAGATCATGATCGCGACGCCTGCCATCCGTAACCTGATCCGCGAGGACAAGGTGGCGCAGATGTATTCCTCCATCCAGACCGGTGGCGCCCTGGGCATGCAGACACTGGATGCAGCGCTGACGCGTCTGTTGGCGGAAGGGCTGGTGACCAATGAAGATGCTCAGGCGAAAGCCAAGGGCTTGTTGAGCTGAATTCGTCAGGAGTACCGACAATCACGTTGCAGGTAGGTGGGGCAGGGGCCGGAACACGTCAACTTTTCAGGTTCATGGGACGGCATTTCAGCGCGAGGCCTTGGGCGCGACTCTCAAGGCGCATATCGGGATACAACTCATGACTCCTCATGAATGGCTGCATGAACTTCTGCAGTTGATGGTCAGCAAGGGCAGCTCGGACCTGTTCATCTCCACCGGCACACCGCCGCAGATGAAGGTCAATGGCCGCATGGTGGCGCTGGGTGACAAGAAGCTGAGTGTCGATCAGGTGAGAGAGCTGGTGCTCGCACCGATGAGTGACATGCAGCGCGAGCGCTTCGAGGAAGAGCGCGAGGCCAACTTCGCGCATAGCTTGCCGGGGGTCGGGCGCTTCAGGATCAGCGCCTTCTACCAGCGTAGCCAGATGGGCATGGTGATTCGCCGCATCCAGCTGTCGATTCCCAGCCTGGAAGAGTTGCGGCTGCCGGAGATCATCAAGGGGCTTTCCGAGACCAAGCGTGGTCTGGTGATCTTCGTCGGTGGCACCGGCGCCGGCAAGTCGACCTCGCTGGCGGCGATGATCCAGCACCGCAACCAGACCTCGAGCGGGCACATCATCTGCATCGAAGACCCGATCGAGTATATCCACCCTCACCAGCGCTCCATCGTGACGCAGCGTGAAGTGGGGATCGATACCGAGTCCTTCGAGGTGGCGCTGCGCAATACGCTGCGTCAGGCGCCGGACGTGATCATGATCGGCGAGATCCGCTCGCGTGAGACCATGGAGCACGCGCTGACCTTCGCCGAGACCGGTCATCTGTGTCTTGCGACGTTGCATGCCAACAATGCCAACCAGGCGCTGGACCGCATCATCCACTTCTTCCCGGAGGAGCGTCATGAACAGGTGTGGATGGATCTGTCGCTGAACCTCAAGGGCATCGTGGCCCAGCAGCTGTTGCCTCACAAGAGTGGCAACACCACCCAGCGCGTGCCGGCCATTGAGGTGATGCTGCGTTCGCCGCTGATCGTCGACCTGATCCGCAAGGGCGCGGTGGTCGAGATCAAGGACGTTATGAAGCGCTCGCAGCAGCAGGGCATGATGACCTTCGATCAATCGCTGTACGCCTTGCATCAGCAGGGCTTGATCACCGAGGAAGTGGCATTGGCGCATGCCGATTCCGCCAATGACCTGCGCCTGATGATCAAGTTCGGTGATTCCGACAGTGCCCAGGAAGCCCAGCTGGATGTCCTGAATGCCGCCAGTCGCTTCTCGCTGCAAGGGGATGACGACTGAGGCGTGTCAGTGATGCCAGCTGTCGGTGTTACCAGCGCAGTGATTGGCCAATCAAAAGCCGCCCTTCTTCTGAGGAAGAGGGCGGCTTTTTCGTATCCGCTGAGGATCAGCGAGCGTAGAGGCCGCCCAATACTCTCGGGCCGCTCGCGCCGGTGACGCTGGGCAGGTTGCCGGGGCGCTCCAGTACTCTGCGCGCCGCGAGCCAGGCAAAGGCGCTGGCTTCGAGCAGGTCTGCGTTCCAGCCCATGTCAGCGCAGGACACGAGAGGCGTCGCTTGCTCGCCTTGCGCCAGGCGCTGCTCCAGCTGTGTGAGCAGGGCGCCATTGCGTGCCCCGCCACCGCAGGGAGTCAGCGCAGCCAGTGACACGCCGGTCTGCTCCAGTGCCCGCACGATGCTCTCGACGGTCAGGCTCAAGAGCGTGGCCTGCACGTCGGCCGGTGACTCGTCGCCGGTCAGGTGCTGTGCCAACCAGTCGAGATGGAAGTCTTCGCGGCCAGTGCTCTTGGGAAGTGGTCGGCGGAAGTAATCGGCCGACAGCAATCTCTCGAGCAAGTCAGGGATCACCTTGCCGCTGGCGGCCCATTGGCCGTCCTGATCCACCGCGGTGCCACGATGACGGGCATGCCAGGCATCCAGCAGGCAGTTGGCGGGGCCGGTGTCGAAGCCGATGACGTCAGCCGTGGAGTCCTGAGGGGGAAGTAGCGTCAGGTTGGCGATGCCACCCAGGTTGAGCAGCCCATGCCATTGGTCTGGCTGACTGAAAAGAGCAGCGTGGAAGGCGGGCGCCAGCGGGGCCGCCTGGCCGCCGGCGGCCAGATCACGGCGCCGGAAGTCAGCGACGACGGGAATGCCGCACAGCTCGGCCAGCAGGCTGGGGTTATCGAGTTGCAGGGTGTAGGGCGTGTGGCATGGCCGGTCGCTGAAACCGTAGGGGCGATGTTCGATGGTCTGGCCATGGCTGCCAATCGCCGTGACATCGTCTGCACTCAGCTGCTGGCGGGTCAGCAAGCGCATCACTGCGCTGGCGGCCAGTTCGGCCAACGCCTGCTCGGCGGCGGCGAGATCGGCGAAGCATGCCTCATCGCAATGCATCAGCTGCCAGAGCCGAGTCCGCAGTGTCTCGGGCAGCGGCAGGTCGAGCCCATCAATGAAGCGAATCCGTTCGTGGTCTGGCGAGGAGGGGGCGATGTCGAGCAAGGCGATATCGAGTCCGTCCAGGCTGGTGCCGGTCATCAAGCCAAGGTAGAGCGCCATGCGATGATCTCCCGATCCAGTGGGGGGGGTGAAGCTTGTGAGCACGCCGCCCTGCGGCAGGGGGTGCATGCCATGCTCGTCATGCTAACATTCTCGGCCAACATGCCCCGTTACGAGGGGAGCAGCAACGGTCAGAGAGGGCAGGATGAGCGACAAGTCAGTAGTGGAAGCGCTGGAGATCATCAAGCGCGGTACCGATGAGGTGCTGGTCGAGGAAGAGCTGATCAAGAAGCTTGAGTCCGGGCGCAAGCTCAAGGTCAAGGCAGGCTTTGATCCGACGGCGCCGGACCTGCACCTCGGTCATACGGTGCTGATCAACAAGCTGCGCCAGCTGCAGGACCTCGGTCACGAGATCATCTTCCTGATCGGTGATTTCACCGGCCGCATCGGCGACCCCACCGGCAAGAGCGTGACGCGCAAGCCGCTGACCGAAGAGGATGTGAAGGCCAACGCCCTGACGTATCAGGAGCAGGTCTTCAAGATCCTCGACAAGGAGAAGACGCGCATCGCCTTCAACTCCGAATGGATCAACAAGCTCTCCGCGGGTGACATGATCGAGCTGGCGGCCTCCAGTACGGTCGCGCGCATGCTCGAGCGTGACGATTTCGACAAGCGCTATACCGGCAATCAGCCGATCTCCATCCATGAGTTCCTCTACCCGCTGATCCAGGGGTATGACTCCGTGGCACTGGAAGCGGACATCGAGCTTGGCGGCACCGATCAGAAGTTCAATCTGCTGATGGGGCGTGAGCTGCAGCGCCAGCGCGGCCAGGAGCCGCAGGTCGTGATCACCATGCCGATCCTCGAGGGCCTGGATGGCGTGCAGAAGATGTCCAAGTCGCTGGGCAACTACATCGGCATCAACGACCGCCCGGGCGAGATGTTCAACAAAATCGTCTCCATGCCGGATTCGCTGATGTGGCGTTACTTCGAGCTGCTGTCGCTGCGTCCTCTCGATGAAGTGAAGGCGCTGATGGCCAGCATCGACGACGGTGCCAACCCGCGTGATATCAAGATGGAGCTGGCGCGCGAGCTGGTGGCACGCTTCCACGATGAAGAAGCGGCGGCGACGGCGCACCTTTCCAGCGGCAATCAGCTGGCCGACGGCGAGCTGCCGGCGGACATGCCGGATGTCACCGTCAGTCTGGAGGGCGCCGAGGTGGCGCCGATCGCGGCGGTCATCAATCGCGCGGGCCTGGCCAACAACAGTGCCCAGGCCAAGGACATGCTCAAGAATGGCCGCGTGAAAGTGGATGGCGAAGTGGTCGAGCCTTCCTATATGGCACCTTTCGATACTGCCATCGTCATCCAGGCCGGCAAGAAGCGTTACGCACGAGTGACCGTGACGCGCTGAGGTGCTGACAGGTATTGAGTAGACGCTGGCGTATGTCGCCTCCCGTTCGGCCCCACCAGACATGGTGGGGCCGAACGCGTTGTGAGCGCCTGACATCATTGCGGCGAGATTCTCTCAAGAAAGCCCTTGCCCTCACGGCGGTTCGTGCGTAAAGTACGCATCCGCTGCCGGGGA